>OLID01000738.1_pt1 | contig 11777 bp, 15 predicted proteins | sample 1609361 | NCBI WGS metagenome assembly OLID01 (sample SAMN05416778, study PRJEB24817) | seawater metagenome | isolation source: Sea water | place: Canada:Atlantic | collected 2013-07
ATAACGACAAAGGATGCCCGAAGCTTCTTCACTGCATGCGGCTATGAACCGGAATGATCCAAATCCGCTCTAGCTGTTCCGGGCTGAAAGTGGATGCGCCAAGCACGCCGTATCCGCCTGCCTTCGTCACTTCAACCACAACATCACGGCAGTGCGAGAACGCGAATATCGGCGTCTCGAATCCAAGCATATCACGCAAGTTCATGGCCTATTTCCTTTTGGAAGCGCATTGCTGTTCAGATGTTGCACGCAGGCAGGAGGCTGGAAATGCTGCCCATTTCTGCGCCTTCGACGTAGTTAACCCTGCTTGCAAAGGTCATACAAGATTGGCTAGGCTTGGGGGCAGAGGCGGGCTTACCCGTCCGATCCGTACGAACGTCGCGCTTCTTTAGCGCTCAACGTTCGACAAAATCGGCCGTGATCCAGCGGCCAAACTGGGAGGAGAAATCCTTATCATGAAGCAACTTTGGAAAGTCGCCCTAGGCGGCGCTGCTGCTCTGGCTCTAGCCAGTGGCCCAGCCATCGCCGACAAGCACAGTAAGAAAGTGGTTGATGGCCCCCGAATTCACTGGGATTACGCGCTGTGGGGCAAGTCCCGCGCGATTACCCGTTATCAAGAAAATATGGAAAAATGGCTGCCTGAAATGACAGGCGGCAAGTTCACCTTCCAGATCCACTGGGGCACGCTGTCTAAGCCGCGCGCCGTGTTGGACAATCTGAAGGCTGGCTCTTTCCAGATGGGCTCCTTCTGCGCCTCATATTATCCAGGCAAGCTTTCAGCGCACACCGGTATGGACCTTCCGTTCCTGCCGATTGATAACCTGAACATGCTCAAAAATGTGACGCATGAATATTACGATCACCCGACACTGCAGGGCGAAATGAAGAAATGGAACGCGCGGTTCCACATGTCTTCACTGCTGCCGCTGTATGAAATCGTCGGCAAAGGCGATGTGCCTAAGTCCTTGAATGATTTCAAAGGCATGCGCATCCGCGCCCTCGGTCAGCAGGGTAAGGCTATGGCCAAGCTCGGCGCAGTACCAACCAGCGTTCCAGCGCCGGAAGTATACACCTCGCTTGATCGCGGCCTGCTCGATGCAGCTGGCTTCGCCTACTACGCACACAAATCCTACCGGACGTTCGAAATCGGCAACTGGTTCACCAGCGGCTTGGCTGTCGGCTCCATCGCCTGCGGTTCTTTGATAAACCTGGACGACTGGAACGCGCTGCCTCCGCAGTACCAAGCGCTGATGAAGGCTTTCGAAGACAGCGACGCTGGCTATAAAGCCCAGATTAGCAGCCTTGAAGCAGCGGAAGCAGCCGCACCGGCTGAATTCGTGAAAGCAGGCCTGACGGAATGGAAGGTCAACAAGGACGAACGCGCAGCATTCGAAACAGTAGGCGGTAAGCCGGTTTGGGAAGACTGGGCGAAAGAGATGACTGAGGAAGGCTACAACGGCCAAGAGCTGTTGGACACCATCCACGCGTCCATCAAGAAGCATGGCGGCTGATCTAGTTCACCGCCTGTGAATACCCCTGCCTGGTCAGAATTGGCGTATCGCGCCTCCTGGCCAGGCAGGTTTCTTTAAAATTCTTAAGCGACCGACAGAGCAATATCTGCACTGCATTCGGAGCCGGAGTTCCCCCCATGGTGTTGCCAATAAGCGACACGCCGTTCGCCAAACTTGATCGCGGTTATCATGCGATTGAGAAAGCGCTGAACTACGTTGCCGCCGCCTTCCTTTTTTCGCTGATGCTTCTGGGTTGCGCCGAAGTGCTCATGCGCAAAGTCTTCAATTCGCCGATCCACGGACAGGCGGACCTTGTGGAAATCATGATTCCCACCATGGGCTTTTTTGGCTTGGCATATTGCCAGCGCCTTGCAGGCCACGTGCGGATGGAACTGCTCATCCATCGTATGAAAGGCCGCGCGCTCTGGATTTTTGAGTTCTGCGGCAACTTCGCCACGCTCGCGATTGTCGCTGTGATGATCTTCGGTACCTGGCAGAACTTCTTAAACGCTTGGCTGCTCGGCGATAGCAGCATGGATGCGCAGATTCCAGTATGGCCACCAAAGCTGATCATTGTGGTTGGCTTCTGCCTGCTGTTCATCCGCTGCACTATCTCCTTCTTTGGCTATATCCGCCTGATCCGCCATCCAGATGCAGAACCGATCGGCGTACCGATTAGCCCAACAGTCACAGATATCGCTAAAAGCGAAGCCGAAGTCGCGCGCGACGCGATTAAAGACGAAATTGACGAGACGCGCATTAAGGGGTCCGGCCAATGATGATCGAACCCATTACAGTTGGCCTCATCGGCCTTGGCTGTCTCGCCATCCTTGTGGTCATCGGCATGCAGGTCGCCTATGCAGGTGCGCTTGTTGGCCTGATGGGCATTGTGGTCACCATTGGCGCACGGCGTGTGCGCGATACGGGCGACTTCTGGGATATCCTGGAAAAAGGCTGGGAGCCTGGGCTTAAAAACGCTGGCACCATCCCGTTCTCTGAATTGGCGCATTACTCACTCTCGGTGCTGCCAATGTTTATCTTAATAGGATACATGGCCTTCCATGCCCGGCTGACCCAAGGCGCGTTCTATTGCATGCGTATGTGGTTCGGGCATCTACCAGGTGGCCTTGCTATCGCAACCGTATTCGCGACGGCAGCCTTTGCCGCTGTATCCGGCGCATCGACTGCAACCGCAGCCGTATTCAGCCGCATCGCTATCCCGGAAATGCTGCGCTACGGCTACCCACCAGGCTTCTCTGCTGGTGTTGTGGCTGCAGGCGGCACGCTCGCGTCTTTGATCCCACCGTCTGGCATTCTGGTGATTTACGCGATCATCGTTGAAGAATCGGTCGGCAAACTGCTAATGGCCGGCTTCATCCCCGGCATCCTTTCGGCGATCATCTATGCGGGCTCCATCATGGTCCGGGTTAAGCTAAACCCAGAGCTGGCGGGCGACCCCATCGGCAAAGTAACCATGAAGGAACGCTTCGCCTCCATGAGCGGGATGTGGGGCATCCTGTTTGTTGTCGCCATCATCATGGGTGGTGTGTATTCCGGCTGGATGACGCCAACGGAATCAGGCGCTATCGGCGCTTTCGTTGTGTTCATGCTCGCACTCAAAAATGGCATGAACAGGGATCAGTTCCTCAGCGGCCTGGCAGAAAGCGCCAAGACGGCGGTGATGATTATCACCATCATCTGGGGCATTCTGATCCTGGTCAGGTTCCTCGGCTTCTCCGATCTACCCAACGTCATCCGGGAAGAGATCACCAGCCTTGGCTGGAACCGTTACTGGATCCTGTTGATCATCCTTCTCATGTACGCCGTGCTCGGCATGTTCATGGACGCGATCGGCATGCTGCTGCTGACGTTGCCCTTGGTACAGCCGCTGGTCATAGCCCTTGGGTTTGACCCGATCTGGTTTGGCATCATCGTCGTGAAAATGGTGGAGATCTGCTTGATTACCCCACCGATTGGATTGAACTGTTTCGTTGTGGCTGGGGTCAGACCGGATATACCTCTAGGATCTATCTTTAAGGGTATCTGGTGGTTCTTCATCTGTGACGTGCTGACAGTCGCCTTGTTCGTGGCCTTCCCGAACATCGTGCTGTGGCTGCCGAACAACATGCTTGGCAGATGACGTAATGACTGTCCCCGCGCGCCATGCCGGTGCGCGGGGACAACATTACGAAGCTTTCATGTTTCGGACATAAAGGCGTTAGGCAGCGTCTGGCCTATTCCCGTCATCGAATTTGAACTGACTTCTGCTCCTTGCGGTAGACGCCCTGCCCGCCAAACAGAATTCGCTCCTGATTTACCTGCCTCGAGAAACCCTCAGCGTTCGATCGCTGGGGGTTTTTCGATTCTGGTGTGGCGCTATGAGCTTTTCGTCTCAGTCGGCGGAGCAACCTTCCGGTTCGGTCCAAACCGCCCCGTCTCAATCCCTGGCGCGCAGCCAAGGCCAGCAAACTTGCAGCCAGCATCTTGCAGGATGCTGAAATAGTTCTGCCGAAGCTCCAACCGCAATCCTGTGAGCGGTTGCCTGTTGGCGGATTTGCACGCGGCCCCGTCCTCTAAAGCCAGCACAGCGCCATCAGCGAATGTGCAGGTCATATGGAGGCGGTAATGGTTTGTCCCAAAGATAGCGACACTGACGGCATGGAGCGGGTGCCCAGGCGCATCTGCGGCTTGATCCATCGGACAAGCCGCTTTCTCTCCAGGCGGTGGCAGAATGGGCTTGGTGGGGAGGGAAAGCGTTTCCGAACAGCGGAGTGCGACCGATTCACCGCCGCGTGCCGCACCTGGCCCATATTTAGCGGCCCCAAACCGCACCCAGACATGATCAATGCGCGCCTGGCCTGCGTCGAGCAGATCCCCCGCCTCCCCCACCACCTGCTTCAGCGGCTGACACAGCCCCGCCATGTCCTCTTTGCAAATGCGGACGCCATAATCGAGCGGGGGCGGGGCGGGCGGCAGATAGACTGCAACGCCCACCATCACCGCCGCCGCAATTACCAGCGCGATAGAGGATTTCCACGCAATTTCAACAGCACCCGGCGTCGATAACGCTCGGATAATCGCCTTCAAGCGGTCCAAGCCAAACAATTGACTGGCTCGCATTCGCTTGGCTCAATCAGCGACCGGTAAACGCCGGTTTCCGCTTTTCCATGAACGCAGTTTGGCCTTCTCTATAGTCATCGCTGGCGAAGCAGGCGTCGACCATGGCGTCGAGCTTGGCGAAATCGCGGTCAGCTTCATGGGCGAGTGCTGTTTGAACGGCATAGTTGGCCGTAGCGATTGTAAGCGGCGCGTTTTCAGCGATCATCCCGGCATATTCACGGGTTTTCGCTTCCAGGTCATCCAGAGTCGTCAGCTGATTGATGAGGCCCATATGATAGGCCTCATCCGCCGTGTATTTCCGGCCCGTGAAGAAGATATCCTTCGCATAGGCCGGTCCGACCAGGCTGACCAAACGTTTCATGCCAGGGTAGCGGTAGCCCAGGCCAAGCTTGGCCGCAGGCACGGCATAGACCGTATTATCCGCAGCAATGCGGATATCGGCGGAGAGAGCGACCGCCAGCCCACCACCAATGCAGAAGCCCTGGATCATGGCGATCAACGGCTTGTCGAAGCTTTCAATGGCCGCATAGGCGGCATCACTGGTCGCGTTGTAAAGCTTGGACTGCGCCTCACCTGTACGCTTTTCCGCGAACTCAGAAATATCCGCGCCAGATACGAACGCCTTATCGCCAGCGCCCTTCACAACACAGCAGCGCACATCATCCCGCGCGCTCAGTTCCGCGAAAATCTTCGGAATAGCGACCCACATTTCCCACATCACGGCATTCCGCCGTTCAGGATTGTTGAAGGTGACCCAGCCGACGCAGTCGATCACTTCGACGATCATCTTCTCCGTACCGAAATCAAGTTTCATAAGCTTTTGCTTTCAATTCAGGCTTTATACGGTGCCGCCATCACGCAATGTTGTGATTGCCGCCGCGTCATAGCCAAGGTCCTGCAGGATCTCATCCGTATGCTCACCCTGCTCCGGCGTGGCGGTGCGAATGGAGGATGGCGTGCGCGACATCTTGATTGCCTGATTAACGATGTTGAATTCACCCATGCGTGGATGCTGCACCGGCGTTGCCATCTGCACGTGCTGAACCTGCGCATCTGCGAAGACCTGATCCATGGAATAGATCGGGCCGCAGGGGCAGCCGGCAGCGTTCAGATGATTAATCCAATGCTCGGACGTATTGGTCCGCGTAACCGCATCAATCGCAGCATTCATGGCCTTCCGGTTTTCAGACCGGAGCGGCCCCGTCGCGAAATCAGGATGGTCCTTCAATTCCGGCGCGCCGAGCGCATCACAGAAGCGCTCATAAATTTCCTGGCCTGCAACGGCGATATTGACGTGACCGTCCGCCGTTTCAAACACGCCCGTCGGGATAGATGTCGGGTGGTCATTGCCGGCTGATTTCGGCACATCGCCATTCTTCAAATACCGTGCCGCCTGGAAATCCAACATCTGGATCTGCGCTTCAAGCAGCGATGTCTGCACCCACTGCCCTTTGCCAGATGCTTCCCGTTCCAAAAGGGCGAGCATGATGCCCTGCGCACAGAACATACCTGCGCACAAATCCGCGACCGGAATGCCCACGCGCATTGGCCCACCGCCAGCCTCGCCGGTAATGCTCATCAGGCCGCCCATGCCTTGGGCGATCTGGTCAAATCCAGGCCTGTCGGCATAAGGCCCGTCCTGCCCGAAGCCGGAGATTGAGCCCAGAATGATGCCCGGATTGATCTTGGCCAGGCTGTCATAATCGATCTTCAAGCGGTTCTTGACGTCCGCCCGAAAGTTCTCAACCACAACATCGGCCTGCTCGATCAGCTTGTAGAACACCGCCAGGCCTTCCGGCGCTTTCAGGTTCAGCGTGAGGGAGCGCTTGTTGCGATGCAGGTTCTGGAAATCGAACCCATCGCGGGCGCCGCCAAGGCCTTCTTTGCCATCAGGCGGGGCTTCGACCTTGATGACGTCCGCGCCCCAGTCCGCCAATTGGCGCACACATGTGGGGCCGGATCGCACCCGCGTTAAGTCCAGCACCCTGTACCGCGAAAGCGGCATCCCGGTCGTCGCCATTGGTCTCATCCCAATTCTTGAAGTGAATTCTTAGTCCCGCAAAAGCTACTTTATGCGGGCCGCTGCGCCTAGCAGAAACTACTGCGCTGTAGCATCCCGCTGTTCCTGGCTGGCCATCATGCGGACAGCCTCATAGGTCAGCACGATTTCACCATTCTGGTTGATCGCGTTATTGCGGGTTTTGACGATGCCGCGCCCGCCCTTGCTCGTCTCGCGGACGGAAAGGACCTCAAACTCACAATGAATGGTGTCGCCAACATTGGTTGGGCCGACGGTCTTCATAGTGGTTTCCAGCATGGCGAGGCCAGTCATCTGCATGGTGCCCTGCACCAGCAAGCCTTCACAGAAGCAATAAACTAGCGCGCCGGGCACGGGCCGCCCGCCTTTAATGGCGCCATGCCGGTCGTTAAATGTGGCGTCTGTGAAAATCATCTCGACCATGCCGGTCGCGTTGATGAAATTCACCAAATCCGCTTCCGTGATGGTGCGGTTGATGGTTTTCAGCTTATCGCCAGCTTTCAGTTCATCCCAGCCAATGCCGAGGCCCACTACGCGCATGCGTCTCTCTCCCAAATTAGAATATGTTTCGTCAGGTCTGTGAAAACTTAGAAATCCAGCGGCTCAAGCCCAAGCTGCGCCACCTTATTCAGATAATCGCGCACCTTCCCGGCCAGTTCAATCAGGTCTGCCGCTGGCATGGGAGGTTCCTCCCGGACGGCGCGATATTGCGGCGGGTCCTCGACCTCCCAAGTCCAAAGGTCCGGCAGACAATCGGGCTGGGATACCAGGAACAGCGGATAGGGTCGCCCCCGATACACGCCCTTCAGCACCTGCTTGCCAAGATAATGGAAGTGAAAGCCGTGCCGGTCCGGCATGCGCGCCAGCACTTCGGCCAGGTTCGTGGACATAATCACTTGACCGAAATGCGCGTGGGGGCTCAAGCGGAACCCCAGATCAATATCGGGGCCTAGGTAATCCACGTAGGCATCCCCACCGCCCATATCCGCCATCTCGCGGATTTCGATGGCGATGTTTCTATCCGGGAAGCGCGCTGCCCAAATGCAGCCGCGAATACGCAGCGGCCAGCGCTCAAACAAGCGGGCGTCATATGTCACAACGGTGCGGTAGAAAGCTTCTGTCAGCAGTAACGCTTCCTCGGCAGTACGCGGTTCCGCTTGGAACACGATCTCATCGCCGATAACCTTCCAGATAGAGACTTCGGGCACACTTTCGGCTTCAAGGAAGGCCTGCGCCACCTGGCCCATCAGCACCAGCGGTAGTTCTTTGAAATAGGTTTCGAACGCTTCCAACCAGCCGGGACTGCCGTCCTTCGAGCCAGTGATATCTTTGAAGTTGGTGGAGCCCGCCAGATCAACCGACATAAACAGCAGCGTGAGTGGGCGGGAAAGGTCCATAGCGGCCATTAGGGTCTGCCCAGCTCAGCCAGTCAACGCTTCGGCGCGGGACGGGAAGACCGGCAAAATGGCTGTGAAGCCCGAAATATCAAACACATCCCGCACCATTGGCGAGAGATTACACATCCGCACCTGACCACCCAGCGGCCGCACTTTCTTCGCCGCCACCAACAAAATCCGCAAACCCGCGCTGCTGATATAAGCCAGCTCCTGGCAATCCACGACCAGCGTCGTCGCACCATCCGCAATCGCTTGATCCAGCACTGCCTGAGCATCCGGCGCAGTCACGGTATCCAGGCTGCCAACGATCCCAACAACCGTCCCCGCCTCTTCTGCCGCAACTGTGATGTCCATGCTCATAGTCTCCCAAGCGTGTCCCGCGTTTCAGAGCCTATCATATGCTAAAACTCAGGACGCATGAACTACCGACGTTCATGGCTTAAACGCCGAATGCATTTATTCACCGCAGCCTTCGCTGGGCTTTCTCAGCGTTCCTCATCCGGGCTCAGTGAACACACAAGGTCTTTAAAACTTTACGATACTGCTATCCAGAACTAGCTAAAAAGCGGGCGCGCTGAGCTTCTATATCTCGCACTAGTTCAGTTAGGACATCTGAGATTGCCCCAGTCAACATTTCGGCAATCTTATCTGCAGTAAATTGCACACAGTTACGCTTATATTTTTTCGGAATTAATGTCAGATCAATAATTGTATCCCGTGCTGAACTTAGTTCTTTTTCAATAATAATACCTGCTTTATCTGCAATAGTTGCTCTCCCAGACAAAATAGCACTGAATTTATATCCACCTCCAATAAGAGAGAACACCCGCTCAGGCTTGATTGTGCCAATAAATGAACTTAACCAAATTTTGCTGACGCTATCAAATTGCTCACCGAGCTCAATAGCTTTATCGCCTTCAACTCGAATTTCACTATCGACAAATACATGCCTGAAAGCGCTTTCCGTCATTCTTTGAAGCGCATCCTTGAAACTTTTGTCATTGTCAAACGTCGGGATACAGTCATTTTGCCGAAATGTGATCTTAATTTTAAAACCTTCAGGATTTGTGACAATAAGATGATGCCCTGGAATCTTTCTTATTGATTCGCTGTTCAAGTCACCATACTTGGCGCTTTTCATGCTAACATTGCCAGGAAGACAACCTGCAAGTGCCATAGTCATTACGAGCACTATGAAGACCTTAACGTGAGTCCCAGCCAATGAAATAATCTCCCTCTGATCGTAGAAAAACTCAATGTATCTCAATTTCTGGAAACAGGTAAATTATCATACACTCAACCGAATTGCACTTGATTAAGGCCATTGTAGAGAATTCCTTCGGCTGCTGGACTACCGGGAACGAGACACTGACTTCTCCCCGTCCCTGTTCTTTCCGCTCTAAGTATCTCGTCGTAAGCTGTGGCCAGAACATCTCAACCTCTACTCTAATTTTTCTGGAGTCCTCCCTATGTCCCGCATGAAATTTGGCGCGTTTTTGGCGCCGCATCATCCTATCGGTGAGCATCCGATGTTGCAGTACCGGTCTGATCTGGACCTGGTGGAGCGGCTGGACCAGCTGGGCTTTGATGAGTTTTGGTGTGGGGAACATCATTCTACGGGGTGGGAGACCATTGCCTCGCCGGAGATGTTCCTGGCGGCTGCGGGTGAGCGCACCCATCGCATCCGGCTTGGTACGGGTGTTGTCTCATTGCCTTACCATCACCCATTCATTGTGGCGCAGCGCATGGTGCAGCTGGATCACATGACCGGCGGGCGGGCAATATTCGGCTCTGGCCCCGGCGCTTTGCCGTCTGACGCCTATGTGCTCGGGATTGATCCCATCACCCAGCGCGACCGACAGGATGAAGCGCTTGGCGTGATTCAACGCTTGCTGCGTGGTGACGAGCGGTTCAGCCATAAATCCGATTGGTTCACCCTGAATGACGCTGGCCTGCACCTGCTGCCCTTGCAGGAAGAGATGCCGTTTGCCGTCGCCAGCATGGTCAGCCCATCGGGCATGACGTTGGCGGGGAAATACAATACGGGCGTGCTATCCATTGGCTCCATGTCATCTGCCGGGCTGAACGCGCTACCAACGCAGTGGTCCTTCGCGGAGGAATCTGCCGAGAAGCATGGCAATGCCGTGGACCGCAAGAACTGGCGGATCATCCTGCAATGGCACCTGGCGGAAACCCGTGAGCAGGCGATTGAACAATGCAAGGACGGCCTGTTCCATTGGCACAACGAATATAATGTCGGGACGCTGCAGCGGCCCGGCGTCGGCCCCTTCGCGACGCCGCATGAAGGCGTTGAGAAAATGGCATTTTCTGAAGGTGCCACCGCTGTCATCGGCACGCCGGATGATCTGGTAAAGCGCCTGAGGGACCTGATCGCGTTGACAGGTGGGTACGGCGTTACGGTTGGGTTCGTCCACGATTGGGCCAACCGCGAAAACACGATGAAGAGCTGGGATCTGGTGATGCGTTACGTAGCACCAGAGCTGAACGGCATGCTCGACGCTTACAGGAAATCCCGCGAGCACGTCGTGGCACACCGGGACAGCTTCGCCGATGCACAGCAGGGCATCCTCAACAAAATCATGGAAAACCCACGCGCTGCTGCGGCCCTAAAAGACACCAAAGTCGGCGTCGCCGCCGCCCTCGGTCCACACGCGGGGCCAGATTTAGCCAAGGCCGCAAAGGATAGCTGAGCCTTACTCCGGCAACGGCAGCGCTGTTACCGGCTTGATGGTTTCCATGGATAGGCTGGATGAGACGGTGTGGATGCCGATCCGCTCGATCAAGCGCCGATAGAAGGCATCGAACGCTCGGGTGCTGGGCACCTGGACCTTCAATAAGTAGTCCTCAGCACCGGCTAAGCGGTGGGCTTCGGTGATTTCGCGCATGTCCTGAATGGCGGCGCTGAAGGCGTTTAACCATTCCGCGTCGTGGCGATCTGTGCGGACGGAAACGAAGAATGTTTCCGCGACGCCAGCCTTTTCGGGGTCTAGCATGGCGGCGTAGCGGCGGATCAGGCCAGTTTGTTCATACCGTTTGACGCGGTTCCACACGGCGGTGCGGGACGAGCCTGCATCTTTGGCTATCGTTTCCAATCCTGCGCGCGCATCTTGTTGCAGCGCGTTCAGGATACGGAAATCGAGTGGCTTCAGGTCGTCACTTAGCGGGATATCAGACATTGACGGGTATCTCCAGAAACGTGAAATATGTTCACGCATTCCGCTGATTTACACCTAAACCGGAATAATTTCCAGCTTTGGTTTCAACTGATGCCTATGTCGCAGTCTTAAATCCATCGAACGCGACCGGCGTTGCGCGCAGTCTACCGATCAAATCCTTATGCAGATCAGGGTCAATATCATCCGGCAAATCCAGGCGGAGCGTATCGACGACGCCGCCAAAGCGTTCAGCGACGGCTGCAGGCAGCTCATCATAGGTGCCGACAGCGGCAAACAGGCGAACTACATCGTCTGAAACCTGCTCTGCCAGTTCACTCCACTTGCCTTCTTTAGACATTTTGTGGAGCTTGAGGCCGAGTTCTTCCAGGCCATGCTGCTCAAATACCGGCAAGTATGTGCGGGTGGAACCGTAGAATCCAACCCGATACCGCACCCAATCCAGCTTCTCCGCAACGGCCTGCTCATCAGCTGTCTCTTATACACATCTCCGAGCCCACGAGACAGGCAGAAATCT
>OLID01000739.1_pt1 | contig 11740 bp, 7 predicted proteins | sample 1609361 | NCBI WGS metagenome assembly OLID01 (sample SAMN05416778, study PRJEB24817) | seawater metagenome | isolation source: Sea water | place: Canada:Atlantic | collected 2013-07
AGATTTCTGCCTGTCTCGTGGGCTCGGAGATGTGTATAAGAGACAGATTTATTCCCTTTAATATTCTATCTCTGTTATTGCACCCATTAATGCACCCCATATTTATGACTATAACATTAAGTTTTAAAAAAAAACCCTTGAGAGGTATGAAAAAATCTAAATTAGGTTAAATTATTCACCGTTAGTTAAGTTATTAAGAACACGAGTAACGTTTGAATTAATGTATAAAATATTTTGAATTTTGTTGCATCGATGATTGCTCTATCTTTTATAAAAATAGTTAATAAATATAATATCAATACAATGATATTATATTACGGCCAATAAAATTATATTTATATTACTAAAATTTAATATTTGTTTTAAAAAAAATCTAACCTAATTTATAATGAGAAAAATATTATTAATTCACATATTGTTTTTTACAACTCATTTTTATGCTCAAAGCAATACTGATTGTTTTAGTATAGAACCAGGTCAAGTAATAGAAGTTCCAGAAAATGCTCAGGTTGGTGATACCATTGCCACTATTCAATATTGCTCCTCGGGTGAATGGAAAAAATTAGAAGCAGAATTTTTTAGCACACTCGCACTAAAAGAAAACGGTCAATTGTATACCTGGGGTATTAATGGCGAAGGTGGAAGCTGGCCACCAATTACAGCAGGAGCAGATCCAAATCAACAAATAATTTTTGATCCATATTTGGTTAAAGACCCCTCCGATAATAGTCAAGATTTTTTATTAGATGATGTAGCTTCTTCCATTTATATGGCTTTCGGTATAAAATCTGAAGACAAATCATTGTGGGGATGGGGAAGAGATCAAGACGGTCAATTAGGAATAGGAGAAAACCCTAATGCAATTTATCCAGAGTATGTAGATTATAGAACACCTCAATTATTGAATAACTCAACTACTTGGAAAACAGTTTCTGCGGGTAGTTTTCACGGAAATGCTATAGACGCAGAAGGAAAACTATGGGGCTGGGGTTATGGTGACAATACTTATTATATGAGTGGTTTTAATACAATTAAATATACTCCAACTCAAGTTGGTTCAGAATCTGATTGGGACGTTGTATCTTGTGGCCAACTAAACACTTATTTAATAAAAGATGATGGAACTCTTTGGGTCATGGGTAAAGATTTCAATGGAAGTTCTGGTCTTGGTGAGAATCCTACAGTAGAGGGCATAGTTCAAATAGGAAATGATTCTGACTGGAGCAATGTAAGTTCTTATTATACAAGTGCAATTGCTGTTAAAAACAATGGTCAGTTATATGTTTGGGGGTATAATGATTCAGGTCAACTGGGATTTAACCCAGATACTACTTCTAAAGTCTTTAGTCCTACTCAAATCCCAGGAACAGAAAATATTAATTTTTTATACGCAGACATTGGAAGAAAACACGGATTGGCTTCAGATATAGATGGTAATTTTTACGGATGGGGAGAAAATTTAAGTGGACAACTTGGAAATGGAGAAATTGCAACCTATGAAGAATTTCAATTAATTGATACTGGTGATATAAAGGTTAGCCAAGTAAGTGCAGCAGGAAGAACTTCAGGTTTTATTACCGAAGGAGGTTCCATGAGAATGTTTGGTTCTAATGACACTGGTCAACTGGGATATGGCGAAGATGCTATAACAAACCCAAATACTCCAATTGTAGTAAATTTAGGGGAAGAACTCGAAGGAGCTACTATTACTAAATATAATTCATCTTCTATAGCTCAAGGAGTTTTAACTGATGATGGCCAATTATGGGTCTGGGGAGATAATGAATATGGAAGATTAGGGTTGGGTCATGCAGATAGAGTAGAAGAAAACTATTATCCAAATAGAATTGGAGAAGAAAGTGATGTATGGACAGATTTCTCTCATTCTGGACAAAATTTATATGCTGTTAAAAACAATAAATTATATGGAGCAGGTCAAAATGATAATTATAATATGGGCTTAGGCCTTTTAAATAGTCAAAGTCAATTATCAATGACAGAAATCCCTGGTGTGGATATGACAGAAATTAATAAATGGCAAAGTTCATGGGCTGGTTTTATATCTATTAAAAATAATGGTGAATTATGGGGTTTTGGTGGAAACTGGAAAGGACAACTAGCTATAGATCCTGGTGAGCAAATAACAAATACTATGAATACCATCGATGTTAATGATGACGGTCTGGGCGGAATTAATAATGTAGATAATATTAGTGAAGCAAATACATTAAGAGTTCAGGGTAATTATGAAACAGGTCAATTCACAACTAACGGTTTAGGAAATAATGCTTCTTTCTCTATAACAATAAACGAAAATGGTGAAGCATCAGTAACTATTATGGACGGAGGTAATTCATTTACAGAGGATGATATTATAACGATTCCTAATATTGAACTTGGTGACAATAGAAATAGGAGTCTTATGACAAATGGAGATTTTGAAAACGGAAGTAATTCATGGATTATTGGAGTTGATAATAACACCTCTGTGCCAACAGTAACAATTGAAGACAACACCTACTATTCTGAAAATGTTTTAGAAGCTGGTTTAGCACAAAATGTTAATGTCAGTCAAAAAACAGAAATTATAAACGGAAATTCATATACACTTACATTTGATGCATGGTCAGACAGAGAAAGAGCTATTATTACAGGTATTGGTTTAAGTAGTGCTCCTTTCAATGCCGTCATAGAAACAATTAATATAACCCCCGAAAGAAAAACATATTCTGTAACACTAGAAGCAAATTTTGGAGATTCAGGTGCTAGAGTTTTGTTTGATTTAGGCGCTGAGTTAGGTTTAGTTAACATAGACGATGTCTCTTTAATTAATAATAATGTAGCCCCAGACTTAATATTTCAAGTTGATGTTTATGGAGATAACGATGGAACCAGTAGTATTCCTAGCTATCAAAAATTAAATAATGATACTGATTGGTATAAAATTTATGATACTAAGGAGACAGATATATTAATTGTTGAGAAAAATGATGGAAGTATTTGGTTTGCAGGAGGAAATAATGTAGGAGATGATTTTGAATTATATGATATTCTAGAGGTCAGTGGTTATAATAATAATGGTTTAGTTGAAATATTTCCAGTAGGAAATGACTGGAATACATTTTCAAGTTCTCAAGGTACAGTGATAGGGATAAAAGACGATGGAACAATGTGGGGTTTTGGCAATAATCAGGGCGGTAGAGCCGGAGTAGGCAGTGATAATTTTTTGATAACCGAAATCACTCAAATTGGTTCAGATTCAGATTGGAGACATATTAATTTAAATGGTCGAACAGCTCTTGCTATAAAAACAGATAATACTCTCTGGGCTTGGGGTAGTGGATGGACAGGACAACTTGGAAACGGAACTTTTGGAAATTCTAACCAACCTGTTCTTGTATCTGGTGACATACAATGGGAAACTACTGGTGGAGGGTGGCTATTTCAAACAGCTGAAGCTAACAACGGAACTATTTATGGATGGGGCTATAATAGACTTGGTGGTCTTGGTGGTCTTGGAGAAGTATCCTCAGAATATTTAGATTGGATTACAGATGTTTCCATTATAGATGGTGCATTCACGTTTAGTGATTTAGGATATGTGATAATTCAAGATTCAGAGGCAATTGATTATGAAACTATAAGTAATAGTCAAGGTAGAAACGAATTACATATGACTAATTCGCCCATAGAAATAACTATCCCAATGACCATGTCTGACGGTATAAATACTTCTGAGGCTGAAGATGTAATTTTTAAAATAATTAATGTAAATGAAACACCTACAGATATTGGACTCTCAGAAATTGAATTTAATGAGGATAACAGTATTGGTTATCAAATTTCAGAAATAAGTGTAGTTGATCCAGATTTTAATGATTCTCACATTTTACAAATTGATACAGAGTTTGGAGATTTTGAAAAGTTTGAAATTACAGATAACAAACTAAAATTGATTGAGAGCGTATCTTATCATGAATATGAAACCCTAAGTATTAAAATAATAGCTGAAGATGAGGGAGAATTGTCATTTTCAAAGGAATTTACCATTAATGTGGTAGATATAAATGATACTCCAGTTGCTGTTAATGACGAACTTACTATTCTAGAAGATGCTGCGGTATCATCTACCAATGTGGTTCTTAATGATACTGATGAGGATAACGATAATTTATCAATTATTAATCTAAGCCCTGATAGAAACGGAACAGTAACTATAAATACTGATACTATTTCTATTGATTATATACCTGAAGAAAATTTTAACGGCACTGAAACTATTACCTATACACTTTCTGATGGAGAATTAACCTCTACTGCTACTTTAACCATATCGGTAACAGCTCAAAATGATGCACCTATTGCTCAGGATGGGACAATAACTTTGGCACAAGGAAATACTGAAATTGTAAGTTTAAATGCTTCAGATATTGACAGTAGTGAACTTACTTTCAATATTCAAGATCAGCCAGTTAATGGTTCAGTTACAATAGACGGGAATATAGCTACTTTTATAGCTAATGAATCTTACACAGGCTCAGATAGTTTTACATTTACAGCTACTGATGGAGATTTGGAAAGTAATTTAGCTACAATAACTGTAGATGTAACACTTAGTGCAAATAACTTTAATTTAAATAACATAAAGACCTATCCTAACCCTGTTAATAATTATTATATAATTGACAGTTATTTACCATTAGAACTTAAAATATATGATGTGAATGGTAGAATTATAAGTAAATATTCTTTAAAAGAAGGGGAAAATAGAATAGATACTTCATTATTATCAAGTGGTATCTATCTTTTTAATTATAATCATAAAACTAAAACAAAAAATCAAATAGTTATAAAAGAATAAGTGTTGGGACAGAAAAAACAGAAAAAACTCATCAAAGTAGTTATTTGAGAGGTTGCTCAGAAATTATAAACCCTTTTTATTTTCTTGGATTTCTCTTCACTATTTTATTATAATTTAGTTACTGTACCATTTATTTTTATTTAATAAAGTAAATAAAATAAAACTAAAAGCCTCTTTTTGGTAAAACTTATTTAATGACCGTATCGCTAAGTGCACCCATTAATGATTTTTAGTGTAAAAAAAAGAGCTAGAAATTAAACAAACTCTTTGATAATCAGTTTCTGACCATGACAGGATTATTTCATGATCCTGAAAGCTCCGCTTTGAAAATCAAAACCTTTTAAAATCAAAAAAGCAAGCTTTATGATTTTGCTTGCTTTTGATTCATTCGTGACCATGACAAGATTCAAACTTGTAACCTCTTGAGCCGTAATCAAGTGCGCTATTCAGTTGCGCCACATGGCCTTTTTTCGGGTGCAAATATAATGGTGTTTTTCTGATTTAGAAAGTATAGACTGTGTTTTTTATAAATTAATTTCTTTTTTAAAAGCATTTACAACACTACTTGCTTTTTCTAGATCTGAACTAAGTATAAAAAGATCTATAGTGTCTGAAAGAGTTCCAAAGCCTGCTAATCTTGCTGATTCTATGTTGTTTTTTACAAAAGAGCCAATATGAACCTCTTCTAACAATGCCTGAAGTCTATTAATAATGATAGGTGTTTCTGAAAATATTTTAATATGAGTAGTTTCCATAGGTGTCTTTTTAATCTAATGAATTTAGTGTCACAAAACTTCTCCAACCAATAATTGCCAACTGAATTTTTGAAGCCTTAGCCAGATCTAATCTTTTTTTGGTGAAAGAAGGTAATATGATTTTATTAATTTTAGCAATTGATTTAAAAAATAGTTTTTTCATTATGAGTTGTTCTTAGCCAAATATAATGAAAAAACTACTGTTAATTATAAAGGGTTATTGAGGATTGTTCATGTCAAAATAACTTTGTGTTTTGTCAGTTCTTTTTGTTTTATCATGTTTTTCTTATTCAGCTCTAATTAATAATTTTAAATTGTTGTTTGTATCGTTTTTAGTTAATAATAAATTAGAGTAAAATGTATGATATAATATTTAGTGAGATTTCAATAATTTTTAATGTAAGTGTTATCATATTTATCGTTTTTAATGGTTAAGTATTTAGTAGTTTTAGAATTCTAATATCAATATATAGTATTGAATACATACTTAGCAAGTAAAAACAATGAAAAAGATTTAATTAATTTTACATTTATAATATAATATATTAATAAAGTTAAAAATTGTAACATAGTTTGCTTGATACATGTTAATAAATGAAACCATTATTATTTATTTATATATAATATTGTAATAATATAAAGGCTTTTTTAGTTCATTTTTAATAAAATAGATCTAAAAAATGCAATTTTTACTCAAATCCATCTTTTTATAATTAAAGAACGTATAAAAATGTATCTTCGTTTTAAAATTTAAATCATGAATTTTTTATACATTTTGTGTGGTTTCATTTTATTAATTTTAGGTGGAAATTGGTTGCTGAAGTCTGCAGTTTCTATCTCTTTACGCTTACAAATACCTAAAATTATTATTGGAATGACGGTTGTTTCTTTTGCAACTTCTGCTCCAGAATTAATTGTGAGTGTTAAAGCTGCTTTAAATGGTTCTCCAGATTTAGCTTTAGGTAATGTTGTAGGTTCTAATATTGCTAATTTAGCATTGGTATTAGGTATTACATTGTTGATAGCCAAAATAGATGTTCAGAAAAGTTTTCATACTATAAATTGGCCTGTAATGATGATAGCTTCGTTATTATTGTACTTTTTTCTTCTTAATGATTATTTAATATCTACTATTGAGGGAATTTTCCTAGTCTCATTTTTAGTAATTTTTTTAATTTACTTACTAAAACTTCAGAAACAAGTTGTTGAAGAAGATATATCTGAAGATATCGTAAGCTTATCAAAACCCAAAACAGTAGCATTTTTATTTATTGGAAGTATTGGACTATGGGGAGGGGCTGAATTGTTAATTAACGGAGCAACCAATTTGGCGCTAGATTTTGGTGTTAGCGAAAGACTTATTGGTATCACTGTAGTTTCTATAGGAACTAGTATTCCAGAATTAGCAGCCTCAATTATTGCGGTGTTAAAAAAAGAAAAGGCCATTTCTTTAGGAAACCTTATTGGATCTAATATATTTAATATCCTTGCAGTTGTTGGAATCACGTCTATTATCACACCTATTACTGCTAATGATAGTGCACTATATACGCATGATATTTACTGGATGTTAGGAATTTCTTTGATACTACCACTGTTAGTGTTTTTGCCAAAAAAAATGCAACTAGAACGAAAGAGTGGTATTATATTGCTCATACTATATGGGGTGTTTTTATATCAAACTATTTCATAAAAAAAACCACAAAAGTTAATTTGTGGTTTTTATATATGTTTCAAAATCTAATTAGCTAATATTAGCCGATTTTACAGTTTTAATGATTCTTCCTGCAATCTTGTATGGATCACCGTTTGAAGCAGGTCTTCTGTCTTCTAGCCATCCTTTCCAGCCTTTTTCTACAGTAATAATTGGAATTCTAATAGAAGCTCCTCTATCTGATACTCCAAAAGTGAAATCAGTAATAGCAGCAGTTTCATGATCACCCGTTAAACGTTGATCATTAAACTCTCCATATACAGCAATATGTTCTTTAACAACAGGTCTAAATGCTTCACAAATTTTTTCATATGTTTCTTGAGAACCACATGTTCTTAAAACAGTATTAGAAAAGTTTGCATGCATACCAGAACCATTCCAGTCTAAATCTTTTCCTAATGGTTTTGGGTGATAATCTATATAATAACCATATTGCTCGGTTAATCTATCTAATAAGTAGCGTGCTACCCATATTTCATCACCAGCTCTTTTAGCTCCTTCTGCAAATAATTGAAATTCCCATTGTCCGGAAGCAACTTCTTGATTAATTCCTTCAAAATTTAAACCAGCATCAATACATAAATCTGCATGTTTCTCAACTAAATCTCTTCCGTGGGTATTTTTTCCACCTACAGAACAATAATACATACCTTGAGGAGCAGGATAACCACCAATAGGAAAACCTAGAGGCAATTGAGTTTTAGTATCCATAATAAAATACTCTTGCTCAAAACCAAACCAGAAATCATTGTCTTCATCTTCAATGGTTGCTCTACCATTAGATACATGAGGTGAACCATCTGCATTTAAAACTTCAGTCATTACCAAAAAACCATCTCTTCTGGCTGGATCTGGATAAATAGCTACTGGTTTTAGTAAACAATCAGAAGCTCCTCCTGATGCTTGTTTTGTAGATGAACCATCAAAAGACCAAATAGGACAATCTTCTAATTTACCGCTAAAGTCATTTTCAACCTTAGTCTTACTTCGCATGTTTTGAGTTGGATAGTAACCGTCTAGCCAAATGTATTCTAATTTAGACTTGCTCATAATATTGTTTAGTGAGTTATTAATTTCAGACAAATATAAATGAAAACAATTTTTTGAAGTCATAAAATGAGCCGAAAATAAACTTTTTTTTAAAACTTTATTCACAATTATTAATTTGCTAATAAAGAGTGTGTTAGAATCATTTTTTTGTAAAAAAACAGTCTAATTTTGAGAATTTGAAAACAGTATTTATTGCTTAAAAATTACTAAAACGTTTTCGTTTTCAAAAATTTATTCGAAAACGAAAACAATCCGTACTTTTGTACAAAATCTTCCATAAAACATGAGTCAAGAAGTTTCTAAAAGGTATGCCCAAAGAGGTGTTTCAGCTTCCAAAGAAGACGTCCATAATGCAATAAAGAATATTAATAAAGGACTGTTTCCAAAAGCATTTTGTAAAATAGTTCCAGATTATTTAACCAATGATGATGATTATTGTTTAATTATGCATGCAGATGGAGCCGGTACTAAATCATCCTTAGCGTATATGTATTGGAAAGAAACAGGAGATCTTTCTGTTTGGAAAGGAATTGCCCAAGATGCATTAATTATGAATATTGATGACTTGTTATGTGTTGGAGCAACTACTAATATTATGCTATCATCTACTATAGGAAGAAATAAGAATCTAATACCAGGTGAGGTAATTTCTGCAATTATTAATGGTACAGAAGAATTAATTGAAGATTTAAAAGGTTTTGGAGTCACTATCCATTCTACTGGCGGAGAAACAGCCGATGTAGGTGATTTGGTAAGAACAATCATTGTAGATTCTACGGTAACAGCAAGATTGAAACGTTCTGATGTCATAGACAACGCAAATATAAAACCAGGTGATGTAATTGTTGGATTAGAATCTTTTGGGCAAGCAAACTACGAAAAAGGTTACAACGGAGGAATGGGGAGTAATGGCTTAACATCTGCAAGACACGATGTTTTTCACAAAGACTTAGCTCACAAGTTTCCTGAAAGTTTTGATGCCTCTGTTCCTGAAGACCTAGTCTACTCAGGAAATACAAAATTAACAGATACAATTAAAAATTCTCCAATTGATGCTGGTAAACTGGTGTTATCTCCAACAAGAACATATGCGCCAATCATTAAAGAAATACTTTCAAAATATACTTCAGAAACAATTCATGGGATGGTGCATTGTTCTGGAGGAGCACAAACAAAAATTTTACATTTTGTAGATAATGTTCATGTTATAAAAGATAATATGTTTGATATTCCTCCCTTATTTAAGCTCATACAAGAGCAATCAAATACAGATTGGAAAGAGATGTATCAAGTGTTTAATTGCGGCCACAGAATGGAGTTATATGTAGCTCCTGAAATTGCTGAAAACTTAATAGCTATATCAAAATCGTATCAAGTAGATGCAAAAATTATTGGAAGGGTAGAGGAGTCTGCTTCAAAAAAACTCACTATAAAAAGTGAATACGGAACTTTTGAATACTAGTATTCTTTTGATTGAACTAGTCTCAAAAAATTGTAAATTCGCTTTCCAAGAAAAGATACCCAATGTTAGATAAAATTAGAATTATTAAGCAACGTTACGATGAAGTTTCTGATCTGATTATTCAGCCAGAAATTATCATGGATCAAAAACGTTATGCTCAATTAAGTAAAGAGTATAAAGATTTAGGTGGTGTTGTAAAAAGAGGTGAAGAATATAAAATTTTATTAAACAATATAGAGGAAGCCAAAGAAATTATAGCAGACGGTTCTGATGCTGAAATGGTAGAAATGGCAAAAATGGAAATTGATGAAGCCACGACTAGAATTCCAGAACTAGAAGATGAAATAAAATTCTTATTGATTCCTAAAGATCCAGAAGATTCTAAAAATGCAGTTGTAGAATTACGTGCAGGAACAGGAGGAGATGAGGCAAGTATTTTTGCAGGTGATTTATTTAGAATGTACAGTAAATATTGTGAAGGGAAAGGATGGAAAGTTTCTACAGTAGATTATAGTGAGGGAACCAATGGCGGTTTTAAAGAGATTCAGTTTGAGGTTACTGGTAATGATGTCTATGGTACTCTAAAGTTTGAGGCTGGTGTTCATCGTGTTCAGCGAGTTCCACAGACTGAAACACAAGGAAGAGTTCATACTTCTGCTGCAACCTGTATGGTGTTTCCAGAGGCTGAGGAGTTTGATGTAGAAATTAATCCAAAAGAAGTGAGAATAGATTTTTTCTGTTCTTCAGGACCTGGAGGGCAATCTGTAAACACAACGTATTCAGCAGTTCGTTTAACTCACTTGCCAACAGGTTTGGTAGCTCAATGTCAAGATCAGAAATCACAACACAAGAATAAAGAAAAAGCTTTTAAGGTATTGCGTTCTCGTTTGTATGAAATGGAACTAGCAAAGAAAAATGCTGCAGATGCAGCTAAACGTGGTTCAATGGTAACTTCAGGAGATCGTTCTGCAAAGATTCGCACATATAATTACCCACAGGGTCGAATGACAGACCATAGAATTGGATTAACCTTGTATGATTTATCTAACATTATTAATGGAGATATTCAAAAAATAATTGATGAATTAATGTTGGCTGAGAATACAGAAAAACTAAAAGAATTAGGAGACAGTATCTAATAATACAAAACCGAGCTATTTAGCTCGGTTTTTTTATTTCATAAAAGAGTTAAAAGTTAAACTCCTTGCTGTTTATTAATTTCATCCTGTAATTGACGTCCTAGTTTTTGTTCTCTTTCTAAAGATTTTTTTATAAAATCAGTAAATTCATTTTCTACTTTAATTAGGTTTCTTTTTGCTTCTGAAGTCACATGAAAGCTATTTTTATATTCATAAAAAGAATAAGATAATATAATAATGAGTAGTAGTAAAGTAATCGAAAGAATAACCTTATAAGAAATTTTGCTAAGCCTTATTCCAAACATAGAAATGCTGTTTTTTTCTTTAATTATTAATTGTATTTCACTATTTAAATTTCTTAACTTTTTTTTGGTGATATCGAGGCTATCTTTAAGAAAAATATTTCTTTGACTTTTTGATTGAAGTTCTTTATAAATGTGTTCTACAGAATCTAAGACATTTGCTTTTAGGTTTTCAAATAATACTTTTTTTATGACCTTGTTTTCTTTGTAACTTGAAGAAATTCTGTAAATTTCATTGAATTGGTCTGATAATGCTAGGGTTTTAATTTTGCGTTCTTGTGCAAAGGTGCTGATGGTTATAAAAAAAATTATAACTAATTGATTTAGGGGTTTCATATTAAATTATTTAGGGAATTGCAATTTAAAAAAAAAAACCAAACTATATAGTTTGGTTTTTTTAAATTATAAGCGAATTAATAATTTATTTTACTTTTTCAACAACTGCCTTAAAAGCTTC
>OLID01000740.1_pt1 | contig 11730 bp, 10 predicted proteins | sample 1609361 | NCBI WGS metagenome assembly OLID01 (sample SAMN05416778, study PRJEB24817) | seawater metagenome | isolation source: Sea water | place: Canada:Atlantic | collected 2013-07
TTCTGCCTGTCTCGTGGGCTCGGAGATGTGTATAAGAGACAGGTCCTAGGCCTCTAGACGAAGGGGACAGAAAAAATTTTCCTGCCTTATTGCAGAAAGCGGCGCGAATTTTAGTTAGCTTCGACATCGCAGTCAAGATCTTTTTTGTCTATTTGCGTCACCATCAGTTTTGGTGATTCCGTTACTCAGACAGCGCGCGCATAATAACAAATCTGTCATGCCGGGGATAGCTTTTTGTGCATCTTCTTTTAACCGGTTTAACCGGTTGAGCTGGTATAGTAGATTTTCTCTGACGGATTGTTCACGGAGACATCACCCATGATGGTCATCTTCAGCTTTATTCTGGCACTGGCGCTACTGGCAGGCATTATTTTTGCGCTGCGCCATCATCAGGAGCGGACCCGGCAAGAGCTGGTGGCACGCGAGCAGCCGCTGCCGCCGCTGCCCGGCCGGGAGGCTGCCCGTGCCAGGCCGCACAACACCGACACATTCACGCCTTTCGACAGTCCGTCCGTGGCTGAACCTGAGAGCGTTGCAATACCTCAGTCACCGGATGCCAGGACGGACTGGCGACAGGCCTGCCAGATACTCCGGGATCAGGGTCGGTACGAAGATGCCCTGTCCGTCTGCCAGCAGGTCTGGCCGCAGTGGCAAAGTTTTGACCACGCCGCACGGGTCATGCGCGCCGCCATCCGCAATACTGCCAGTGACACTGAGGAACACAGATTTTGGCTGCGACGGCTGTACAGTCTGGCGGCACAGGCCAGCTTTCTGCACGACAAGATCGACGCCCTGCCGGATCCAACCCGAGCGCTGCAGACCCGACTGTTTACGCCCCAACAGGTGGCCAGTCTGGACATGCCCTGGTCGCAAATCGGTTATCGGGACCTGCGCCTGCTTACCAAGTCAGATCGCAAACAATTAACGCAATGGCTGGGCGAACCGGAAACTCATCAAAGTGCACGGATTTTCCATGACAAACAATGGCTAACATCATTCTCTTGACCTGTTTACAGCCGATATGAGAACCTGTTTACAATTTCTCCCGGGTTAATCTGAACTGTGTCCTCCATACGCCGGTCTCTCGACTTACTAATGCTATCGGGTAAGTGGCCGATACATCGAGACAGGACATAATGGCTGGCAACAAGATTAAGGATCATCGGAATGACCTTTACTGACAAGCGCAAACGGTCGAGGCTGCCGTCTGTCGAGCCGGATCTTCTCGAACAGGGCATTGTTCAGCTCACCATGGAAATCCAGATTCTCACCGACTGGCTTAAGAGTCTGAGCAGCGATGACACCGAACAACGTATCTCCTACAAGGATATGCTGCAAAGCCGGAAGGAAATGTTGCGCTCCCTCGAGCTGCAGAAAGCCGAACTAGATACAGCCAAACGGTCACGCTCGCCCACGTCCGCAGCCGACTGAGCATCCGCCGGTCTGCTGACCGCAGCCAGACAAACCAGGAAAACTCCCCCATGCCCGACGCCACACCTCTGATGCCCTCAACGCAGCAGCTAGATACCATGCTGTCACTGCAAGCCGCCATGAACCGCAAGGTTGACCCGGATTGGGTCAATGCCGCCTACCCGTATTTACGCGCGGTTGTTGTGGAAGCCGCCGAGGCCATTGAGCATCACGGCTGGAAATGGTGGAAAAAGCAGACCTTGGATATGGCACAACTGCAAATGGAGGTCATCGACATCTGGCACTTTGTGTTGTCGGAAGTGTTATTGCGCCACCAGGGGGACGAAAGTCAGGCCAGTGTCCAGTTGTTGGCAGATTATCGCAAAACGGGTAGTGGTCTGGTTGAATTTGACAACCAAGGCTACGACCTGGCATCAATGACACTGCTGGAAAAACTGGAATTGCTGACCGGACTGGCTGCGGCGCGTCGCATCGAAATTGCGGTGTTTGCCAGCATCATGCAGGACTGTGGAATGAGCTGGAATGATCTGTTTGCCCAGTACGTGAGCAAAAACGTGCTGAACTTTTTTCGCCAGGATCACGGCTACAAGGATGGCAGTTACCAGAAGATCTGGCACGGCAAAGAAGACAACGAGCACCTGGTGGAGGTCATGGCCACGCTGTCAGCAACCGTCGACACCTATCCCGCTGATCTGTACCAGGCACTGAAACAGCGCTATCCGGTCTGAACCGGACAGCGCACCGTCGCGACTTACCGGAGGCCGTAGCGCCGCCTCATTGAAAATAGGCGTTTTCGCGATTGCTGTGGTCGGTGACATCACGGACACCTGTCAGTCCGGGCACCTGCTCCACCAGCGTTTTTTCTACCCCTTCTTTCAGCGTGACATCAACCATACCGCAACCCTGGCAGCCGCCACCGAACTTCAGTACGGCAATGGAATCATCGACAATCTCTTCCAAGCTGACAACGCCGCCGTGGGAAGCCAAAGACGGGTTGATCTCGTTGTACAGCACATAATTGATGCGATCTTCCAGCGGACTGTCGTCGCGAATCTTGGGCAGACGCGAATTCGGCGCCTTGATGGTCAGCTGCCCGCCCATGCTGTCCTTGGCGTAATCCACTACGGCATCTTCCAGAAACGGAATGCTGCGCTTTTCTATCCAGGCATCAAAATGGTCGTAGGCTTTGCGCTCGTCTTCTGCTTTTTCTTCGCCAGGGCGACAAAAGGAGATGCAGGTTTCAGCCTTGGGTGTTCCCGGATCGAGAATAAACACCCGGATACCGATGCCTTCACAATCCTGCTTTTTCAACAGTTCTGCCAGGTATTCCTGTGCGGGTTCGGTGATGGTGACCATATCCAAGTCGTGCCTCTTCGTTTGCTGAACGTTTGCGGATGCTGTGCTGTGACTATTAACCGAAACTAATAGCCGACTATTTTACTCGGTTATTAATGATTTTGCAGCTCCCCCAGCCGAAAAGACACAAATTTATCCGGGAAGGCTCTGCTTCTGGTAGAATTGCGCCTCCTTGAAATTCGCCACAACCGTGATAACGGCCACCGACAATGCAACACGGCCGGTCATTTGAACTATGGAACCGATCATGAAACAGCACCCTGCCTTTGCCATCCTTCGCCAAGCCCTCAGCCAGCGCATACTGGTGCTCGACGGCGCGATGGGCACCATGATTCAGGCGGAAAAGCTGAAAGAAGCGGATTTTCGCGGCGAACGCTTTCAGGACCACCCCAGTGACCTGGCCGGCAATAACGACCTGCTGACCCTGACGCGGCCGGACGTGATCAGAAAAATCCATCACGCCTACCTTGATGCCGGCGCCGACATCGTTGAAACCAACACCTTCAACTCGACGGCGGTATCGCAATCGGACTACGGGCTGCAGGCCATTGTTCGCGAACTCAACGTCGAGGCCGCCCGTGTGGCTCGTGAATGTTGCGACGAGGTCACCCGGCGCGATCCGGCCAAACCACGTTTTGTCGCCGGTGTGGTCGGCCCTACCAGCCGCACCGCATCGCTATCTCCGGATGTCAACGATCCCGGCTACCGCGCCACGGATTTTGATGCGCTGGTCGCCGATTACGAAGTTGCGGTTGAAGGGCTGATTGAAGGCGGCGCTGATCTGCTGCTGATCGAGACCATTTTCGACACGCTTAACGCCAAGGCGGCGGCATTTGCAGCCCACAGCACCATGGAGCGCCTGGGCATCGAACTGCCCATCATGATTTCCGGCACCATCACCGATGCCAGCGGTCGGACGCTTTCTGGCCAGACAGTGGAAGCCTTCTGGAATGCGCTGTCGCATGCACGGCCGCTATCCATCGGCTTCAATTGCGCATTGGGCGCCGCGCAGCTGCGCCCGCATATTGAGGAGATATCGGGCCTGGCCGATACCTTTGTGTCAGCACACCCGAATGCCGGGCTGCCCAACGAGTTCGGGGAGTACGATCAAAGCGCCCGCGAAATGGCTGAAATAGTTGAAGAATTTGCTTCCAGCGGATTCCTCAACATCATTGGCGGCTGCTGTGGGTCGTCGCCCCAGCATATCCGTGCCATTGCCGATGCGGTCAGCAAGTACCCGCCTCGCGTTATTCCCGAGATCGAAGTCAAATGTCGGCTCAGCGGCCTGGAAGCGTTTAACATCGCCGCCGACAGCCTGTTCGTCAACGTCGGTGAACGCACCAATATCACCGGCTCGCGCAAGTTTGCCCGGCTGATTCTGGAAGGTCAGTACGACGAAGCGCTGGACGTGGCGCTGCAGCAGGTAGAGTCCGGCGCCCAGGTCATCGATATCAACATGGACGAAGGCATGCTGGATTCGCGGGCCGCGATGGAGAAATTCCTGCGTCTGATCGCTGCTGAACCGGATATCAGCCGGGTGCCGGTGATGATTGACTCTTCCAAGTGGGAAGTGATCGAGACCGGCCTGAAGAACATCCAGGGCAAAGGTATCGTCAACTCCATCAGCCTCAAGGAAGGCGAGACAGACTTTCTTGCCAAGGCTCGCCTGTGCCGGCGCTATGGCGCTGCCGTGGTAGTCATGGCCTTTGACGAGAATGGCCAGGCCGATACGCTGGAGAAAAAACGCGACATCTGTAAGCGGAGCTATGACCTGCTGGTCAGTGCCGTGGATTTTCCGCCGCAGGACATCATTTTCGACCCGAATATCTTTGCCATCGCCACCGGTATCGACGAGCATAACAATTACGCCGTCGACTTTATCGAAAGCTGCAAATATATACGCCAGAATCTGCCCCATGCCCTGATCTCAGGTGGCGTCAGCAATGTCTCGTTTTCGTTCCGCGGCAACGATCCGGTGCGCGAGGCCATCCACTCGGTGTTCCTGTTCCACGCCATCAAGGCCGGCCTCAACATGGGCATAGTCAACGCCGGCCAGCTCACGGTCTATGATGACATTCCGGCCGACCTGAAAGAACGCGTTGAGGACATCGTGCTCAATCGCCGCCCCGATGGCACCGACCGGCTGATGGAGATCGCTGCCAAATACAGCGGCAAGAGCAGCAATGAATCCACTGAGGATGTCGCCTGGCGTGAGGCACCGGTGGGCGAGCGCATTACCCACGCGCTGGTCAAAGGCATCACCCGCTACATCGACGATGATACCGAGGAGGCCCGTCAGCAATTCGATCGCCCGATCCAGGTCATTGAAGGCCCGCTGATGGACGGCATGAATGTCGTTGGCGACCTGTTTGGCAGCGGCAAGATGTTCCTGCCCCAGGTGGTCAAAAGCGCTCGCGTGATGAAGCAGGCAGTGGCCTATCTGTTGCCCTATATTGAAGCCGAAAAGCTCAAGTTTGAAGCTGCCGGCGGCGAGTCCAAAGCCAAAGGCAAGGTGCTGCTGGCCACCGTCAAAGGTGACGTGCACGACATCGGCAAGAACATTGTCGGCGTGGTACTGGGTTGTAATAACTACGACATCATCGACCTCGGGGTGATGGTGCCCTGCGACAAAATCCTGCAGGCGGCCAAAGAACACAAGGTCGATATCATCGGCCTCAGTGGCCTGATCACGCCGTCACTGGATGAAATGGTTCACGTTGCAAAAGAGATGCAACGCCTTGATTTTAAAATACCTTTGCTGATTGGCGGGGCCACCACATCCAAAGCGCACACGGCGGTGAAGATCGAACAGAACTACACCAACAACGCCACGGTGTATGTGCCCGATGCCTCGCGCAGCGTCACCGTGGTCAGCAATCTGCTCAGTGACGAGACCCGCGACAGCTTTGTCGCTGGCGTCAAGGCCGAGTATGACACCGTGCGTACGCGGACCGCCGGACGTGACCAGCGCAAAAGCCTGCTGCCGTTTGCCGAGGCCAACGCCAATGCCGGCGACTTCAGCTGGAGCGATGACACCATCACCGCGCCCGCCTTCACCGGCGCCAAGGTACTGAACGACTATCCGCTGGAGAAAGTCGTGCCCTACATCGACTGGACGCCCTTCTTCATCACCTGGAGTCTGGCCGGCAAGTACCCGGCGATCCTGCAGGACGAGGTAGTTGGTGAGGCGGCCCGCGACCTGTTCGCCGATGCCCAGGCCATGCTGAAAAAACTGATCGACGAAAAGCTGCTGCGGGCCCAGGGGGTGTTCGGTTTCTGGCCGGCGGCACGTACCGGCGCCAACGATGTCACGCTGTATGCGGACACCGCGCACCAGAACAAACTGCATACCTTCAGCTTCCTGCGCCAGCAGGCCGCCAAGGCCGACAACATCCCCAACCTGTCGCTGGCGGATTTTGTCGCTCCGGCCGGGCATCCGGTCAGCGACTATATCGGTGCTTTTGCTGTCACCGCCGGCATCGGTGCCCAGGAACTGGCCGAACGTTACGCAGCCGAAAACAATGACTACAACTCATTGATGGTCAAGGCGCTGGCCGACCGGCTGGCGGAAGCCTTTGCCGAGCATCTGCACGAACGCGTGCGCACCGAATACTGGGGTTATGCCGCGGATGAAAAGCTTGATGGCGAGGCCCTGATCAAGGAAAAGTATCGCGGCATACGCCCTGCCCCCGGCTACCCGGCCTGCCCGGAACACTCTGACAAGGTCGCGATCTTTGACTTGCTGGGTGTGGAGAAATCCATCGACATGCAGCTGACCGAGAGTTTCGCCATGCTGCCCGCCGCAGCAGTCAGCGGCTTCTACTTCGCGCATCCGGAATCCCGGTATTTCTCCGTGGGCAAGATCAATGACGATCAGGTCGCGGATTTTGCCGAACGGCGCCAACTCAGCGACGACGAGGCGCGTCGCCTGCTGCGACCCAATCTGCTGGATTAGCTTATCGATAAATTGAGTTATTACTGTTAGAACTTATTGATACAATAGATAACAAGCGAAATCCGGCAGCAGGTCAACCGGCCGCTGTTGGCGCTTTGGAGGGTATATGACCCAATCACACAAGCACGTTAGCGAAAAAGAACAGCGTACCCCGAGCGACAGTCGGGAAGAAGGCGGGCAGGAGCAGGTGACCCCCGAGACCGGATCATTGTCGTTCTGGCAGACCCTGGTCAGCGTGGGACGGGCCAGCTTCGGCGTACAGAACCGGAAGAACAAGGAACGCGACTTCGAGAAAGGCTCCATCAAGGGCTTTGTCGCTGCCGCGCTGATCTTCACGGTTGTGTTTGTACTGGCACTGGTAGTTGTTGTGAATGTGGTGCTGGGCTGACTTGGCTTACCTGGCTGACTTGACGTTAGCCGCTTGAGGCCAATAGGCTCAGGTAGCGACGAAGAAAACCAGCAGACCAACAGCGATAACAACCAGGGAGAATATGGCCAGTGCATCGGCACGGCTGTTGGCCTGGATTTCTTCTTCAGTGTAGCTGTTCTCAGGGCTGTGATTGCTCATAATTTCTCTCTCGAAACAGTTCAGTTGGCATTTGCCTGAATTAAGACAACGCAATGGCAATAGCAAGACTTTCGGAGGCGCATTTTAATGACTTCCGGCCCAGAATCAAGAAATTCAGCTCAAACCATCAGACATTATTTTCAGGTGACAAGACTTAACTATGTACCGATACGATAACTATGACCATCAGATGCTGGCTGACCGCGTGGCACAATTCCGCGACCAGACCCATCGTTACCTGGCCGGCAAGCTCAGTGACGCCGAGTTTCTGCCCCTGCGATTGCAGAACGGCCTGTATGTTCAGCGCCTGGCACCCATGCTGCGCATCGCCATCCCCTACGGCATGCTTTCCTCTAACCAATTGCGCAAACTGGCCTATATCGCCGACTACTACGACAAGGGTTACGCACACCTGACTACGCGACAGAATATCCAGTTCAACTGGCCGGCGCTGGCAGAAGTTCCCGATATCCTCGAGCACCTGGCCGAGGTCGAGATGCACGCCATCCAGACCAGCGGCAACTGCATCCGCAACACCACCACCGACCAGTTTGCCGGCGTGTCTGCCGATGAAGTCGAGGACGCGCGCGCCTACTGCGAGATCATCCGTCAGTGGTCAACGTTTCACCCCGAGTTTGCCTATCTGCCACGAAAATTCAAGATCGCCGTCTGTGGCACCCGGCGCGACCAGGCCGCCACCCAGGTCCACGATATCGGGCTGTACATTGTGCGTAATGACGCCGGCGACATTGGTTTCCGCGTACTGGTTGGCGGCGGCCTGGGCCGCACGCCGGTGATCGGCAGCGAGATTCGTGAATTCTTGCCGCAGCAACACCTGCTGACCTATCTCGATGCCATTCTGCGGGTCTACAACCGCGAAGGCCGTCGCGACAACAAGTACAAGGCGCGCATCAAGATCCTGGTCAGGGAGACCGGTGTTGACGACTTCCGCGACAAGGTCGAGGCTGAATGGCAGGCCATAAAAGACGGCCCCATGACCCTGACACAGGACGAAGTCGAGCGTTGCCGCGCGTTTTTCCATGACCCTGCCTACAAGGATCTGCCCGCACACAGTGAAACCCTGGAGCAGGCCCTGAACACCGACGTGCTGTTTGCCGCCTGGTATCAGCAGAATGTGGCCGCGCACAAAAAAGCCGGTTATGCCATCGTCACCATCTGCGTGAAAAAGACCGGCTTTGCGCCGGGTGATCTGGACGCTGACCAGATGCGTTTTGTTGCAGACCTGGCGGACAATTACAGCTTTGGTGAAATGCGCATCGCGCATACGCAGAATATTGTCTTTGCCGATGTCGAAAAGGATGCGCTGTACCGGCTCTGGCAGGACCTCAAAAGTCATGACCTGGAAGCCGACAATCTGGGTCTGCTCAGTGACATGATCTGCTGCCCTGGCGGCGACTTCTGCGCGCTGGCCAATGCCAAGTCCATCCCCATTGCCGAATCCATCCAGCGTCGATTCAGCCACGATGAGCTGCGCGATATCGGCGCCGTGTCGCTGAACATCTCCGGTTGCATGAATGCCTGCGGTCACCACCATGTGGGTAACATCGGTATCCTGGGTGTCGACAAAAAAGGCGAGGAATATTATCAGGTGTCGCTGGGCGGTTCTGCCGACAATGATACCTCACTGGGTAAAATCGTTGGCCCGGCATTTTCGCAGGAAGAAATTCCGGTGGTCATCGAGAAGATCGTGGCCGTGTACAAAGAACAACGTCACGCTGACGAAGCATTCCTGCACACTTACCAGCGTATCGGCATGGAGCCGTTCAAGGATGCGCTGTACGCGCCTAAAAACGCAGACAGCAAGAGTGACAACAAGGAAGCACAGGGAGCACGTTCATGAGCAGCACGTTGATAAAGGATGGCAACATCTGCGCGGACAACTGGTTCCTGCTGGCTGCCGACACACTGGGCGATACCCAGGCGGACAAGCTGGCCGAGCATGAAGGCGATGATATTATTGTGCCGCTGAACTGCTGGCTGGAGATTCGTGGACAACTGCTGGCACGAACCGGCAAAACCGGCGTCTGGCTGCAAAGCAATGAAACACCGGCTGCCCTGGCTGCGGATCTGGCACAGCTGCCGCTGATTGCGCTGAACTTCCCGGTCTTCAGTGACGGCCGGCCCTATTCCAGCGCCCGCGAGCTGCGCCAGAACATGGGTTACGAAGGTGAGCTGCGCGCCGTCGGTGATGTGCTGCGTGACCAGCTGTTTTACATGGCACGCTGCGGCTTTAATGCCTTTGCCCTGCGCGACGACCAGGACCCGGAGGTCGCGCTGACAGCCCTGAATGACTTCCAGGACAGCTATCAGGCCAGCGTCGACCGCCCGGTACCCCTGTTTCGCCGACGCGCCTGAGACCTGGCTAATCTGTCAGCCCAACGATCCCGCCCCCGCAGTCAGGACAGGTCAGGCTGACAGATCCAGTACCAGACGACCGGTACTCTCGCCGCGCAGCACACTGCTCAGCGCATCGCCCAGTTCATTCATGCCCAGGCGCGTTTCCAGCGCCGCCAGGTTTGACAGTTTCCACTGTGTGGCCAGTTTTTCCCACACCTGGCGTTTGTGCGCCAGCGGCAGATTCACTGAATCCACACCCAGCAGGTTTACACCCCGCAGAATAAACGGGAACACAGTGGCCTGAAACTGTGGCGATGCCACCAGCCCACAACAGGCGACGCTTCCACCATATTTGAGCGACCTGACCACGTTAAACAGAATGTCGCCCCCCACCACATCAACCGCGCCGGCCCACAGTTCTTTAGCCATGGGTTTGGGCGATACCCCGGTATAATCGTCCCGGCCAATGATGTCGCGGGCGCCCAGTCCGCGCAGGAATTCGTGTGACGCAGCAGAACCGCTCATGGCGGTTACCTCATAACCCAACTGTGCCAGCAGTGCCACTGCGAAGCTGCCCACTCCTCCGCTGGCGCCAGTTACCAATACCGGGCCCTGTTCGGGACGCAGCCCGTTCTGCAATAACTTGTCGACACACAGGGCGGCGGTGAAGCCAGCGGTGCCAATGATCATGCTCTCTGCCAGTGTCAGGCCGGCCGGACGCTTGACCACCCAGCCCGCCGGAACCCGGATATACTGACCGAAACCACCGTCGGTGTTCATGCCCAGGTCGTAACCGATAACAATGACCTCATCGCCCGCCGCAAACCCGGCGTCAGTGGATTCTGCCACCACGCCTGCTGCATCAATGCCGGGGGTGTGCGGATACTGCCGGGTCACCCCCTTGTTACCCACCGAAGAAAGAGCATCCTTGAAGTTCAGTGAAGAATAGGCAACACGGATCAATACATCCCCGGCCGGCAAATCGGCCACTTTGCGCTGGGCAATCGCACCCTGGTAAACCGGTTTTCCCCCGTCTGTGTTGTCTGCAGCGATCTCCTCTACCACATAGGCGTCAAAGGTTTCCTGATCCAGTTTCATAACAGCTCCTGTTGTTTCATGAATGGTGTCTGCGGCAGGGCTCAGAACTGGCGCTGCTCACGCAAGCGCTGCCACCAGGTCAACAAGGTCTTGTCCATGGCTTTTTGCAGTGCCCCACCCAGCTTCTCTCCCAGCGGCACACGAATCTCGTAATTGACTTCGTAAACATCAGACTCCTTGCAGGCCTCGACGATGTAGTCATCGCTGGTACTGATCGAGTCCACCATTTTTCGCTCCCGTGCCTGCGTGCCGGTCCAGGTTTCGCCGGTGGCAATGATGTCGATGTCTACCACGGGACGGTACTGCTTGACCCACTGCTTGAACAGGCCATGCATTTCCTCGACTTCTTCCTTGACCTTGTCCCGCCCTTTCTCGGTGATTTCACTGAACGGCGTCAGTGTGCGTTTGTACTCACCGGCGGTAATCATCTCGAAATCGACATCGTTCTTTTTGAGCAGTCGATGGATATTGGGCAATTGCACCAGCACACCAATGGAACCGAGAATGGCAAATGGCGCAGCGATAATGCGGTCCGCAACACAGGCCATCATGTAACCGCCGCTGGCCGCCACCTTGTCCACGCAAATGGTCAGTGGAATCTCCCGCTGTCTGACCCGCAACAGCTGTGAAGACGCCAGGCCATAGGCGTGCACCATGCCACCCGGACTTTCCAGACGCAGCATGACCTCATCCTGAGGTTCAGCCATGGTCAGCACCGCAGTAATTTCCTGCCGCAGGGACTCGAGGCCTGAGGCCTCCATGTCACCATCGAATGACAGCACGTATACGCGCCGGCGACGGCCTTCGCCGTTGTCGGTTTTGAGCTGTTTTTCTTCATCTTTCAGGCGCTTTTTTTCCGCCTTGTTAAAACGCTTGAGCGAAAACTTGTCCAGAATGGAACGCTGCAGGCCCTGCTGCTGTCTCTTATACACATCTCCGAGCCCACGAGACAGGCAGAAATCTC
>OLID01000742.1_pt1 | contig 11727 bp, 5 predicted proteins | sample 1609361 | NCBI WGS metagenome assembly OLID01 (sample SAMN05416778, study PRJEB24817) | seawater metagenome | isolation source: Sea water | place: Canada:Atlantic | collected 2013-07
GAGATTTCTGCCTGTCTCGTGGGCTCGGAGATGTGTATAAGAGACAGTGGTTAACTTCTTCAAATATCACTTTATTACCGTAAACATTCTTATATATATTTCTAGAAATAGTATAAATTCTTTTAGAAAAAGCTGAGTAGGGTTCCCATAAATACGTTTTACCTTTAACAGCTAACTGAAGTAAGGTTTTACTTCCTGTTACTTCTGAAGATTCAATAATTTTATCATCTGTATAATAAGGAAACAAAGCAGTATTACTGTTTTTTCTTCCGGCGGTAAGTCCTCCATTACTAGAAAGAAACATCCAATGATTAGAATTGCTAACAATACTCATAAAAAATGGTCTCATAGCATCTACATTAGAAATTTTGTAATATGCTTCATTACCAATAAAGACCTGTTGTCCTTTTACTTCTTTTTCTTCAAAAAAAGAATGATTATTCACTTTGTATGTTTCTTTTGTAATATTCATTTATAGTAGGTAATAATAGTAACTGAATTTAAAAGTCAATTAATAATAAATGTTGCTGAATTTTATAAAAAACAAAGAGGCGTATTAATTCAAACAACTAATTACCTCTCTGCCCTTTTATGCTTTATTGAAATACTTTTACGTAATCAATTTCCATTACATCTTCGGTAAATGCTGGATCAACTGTTCCTCCTAGAGTCCCCCCCATTGCTAGGTTTAATATTAAAAAGAATTTTTTATTAAAAGGTTTTGTTGCGTCATTTGTGAACACATGATATGAAACTCCATCTAAAAAAAATTCTATTTTAGTATCTGACCACTCAACAGTATAGTTATGAAAATCTGTAGATGCATTTGTTATTGCAGTAGATTTTGTAGGACCATTTCCTCCTGAGTTTCCTGGGTAATGAACCGTTCCATGAATTGTAGTTTTATCTGTTCCCTTTTGCTCCATGATATCAATCTCTCCAGAGGCTGGCCATCCAACTGTAGAAAAATCAGCTCCTAACATCCAAAACGCAGGCCAAGTTCCTTGAGCACCAGGTAGTTTTGCTCTTATTTCTACTCGTCCATATTTGAAATCGTATAAACCTTCAGACTTTAATCTTGCTGATGTATATCCAGCTCCATTTGCTTTGGCTTTAATTTTTAAAGATCCATTTTCTACTACTACATTTTCAGAATTATTCGTATACGTTTGAAGTTCTCCATTACCCCAACCTCCTGCTCCAAGGTCATAAGTCCATTTTGTAGGATCTGGTCCTGCTGTAGTAAAATCATCTTCCCAAACTAAATTATTATACGTATAAGTTGCTCCTTTAACAGGTTTTTTTGATGTGAATTTATGATACCAAGCATTTACATTTCCTGCTTGAATAATTCTTACGATAAGTTCATCATCAGTTACAGAAATAATATCATATTTACTTGTACCTACTAGCCACCCCATAAAACCTCCGTCTGAAATTTCAAAAGTTGTTTTCCTATAAGGTACATTGTTATAAGAACCTTCAACTGCTGCTTTCGAAGTAGATGGACTAAAAGACACATTCTTTACTCCAAACATTTTTGTTGCAACTGTAGCATCATGACATTGATCTCCGTTCACACCTAATACAGTTGCATACGCACCAGGAACAAATGCCGGCCCCATTGTTTGTTCAAATGTAATCCCGTTGGCAGTTCTAGTAAATACAAACTCATTATCATACATACATCCCTTTTCTGCATCCCATGCCTTAATTGCATTCCACCATGCTTCATATGCAAACTCTCCATTTCCATAATCATCAGTTACAGGACCCAATCCTACATGTAAATCTTTATCTGCTTGCCAATACCATTTTTTACTATCTCCTACATTAACTCCACTTAAAAAATTCTCTGCATCTACATCAGAAAAAGAACTGTACACTTCAACTTCTATAGTCTTTGTAGAGGAGTTTCCTCCTTTACCATTTGCTTTAATAACAACGGTGTATTTGTTAATTCCAACTTTAGAAAATCTTTTTGTTAATAACCCAGAAGGTGATTTTTCTCCTATACCATCAAAGTAATATACATAAGAAGATGCATTTTCTGCTGAAACTGTAAAGTTTACAGTTCCTGTTCCATCTCCAAAAAGATTTGTAGCATCTTTACCTACAATCTCTGCTGTAATCGTAATATTTTTTGGAGCTATTATTTGCCCAAATTCATAATCTTCTTTTTGACAACTATTAAACAGTAGTCCTATGAATAATGCGAATATTAAATATTTATTTTTTTTCATGATTCTTTTTTAAAATTGTGAAATATCATCTAAATAAATGGTGTAGTTAGCCGAACCATCTCCTTGAGTACCATCATCCATAATTAAAACTAGATTATAAAAATCTATAGTTGTACTAATTCCTGTAAAATCAAAAGTTAACTCTTCCCAACCATCCGCAACAGTAGTTGTTGCTGTAACTGCTGCTGATGCTGCAGTATTTGGCCAGGGTGTAGCATCTTCAAATTTCATAAGTAAATTCAATCCAACTCTTGGTGACCAAACTTTTACTTTGACTTTATTTTGACCAATAAATGAAAATTTCTGTGAAACAGTTATTTTAGAACCTGCCCAAACTTGACCAGCTTTCTTTACTAATTGTGCAACCATTGCTGATGAATTACCAGTAGCATGTGGATTTGCAATTACTGAGATATCTCCTCCATCAAAACTACTTAACGTGAATTTTGGCTCGAAGTCTAAATAAGATGCAAGTGATATATCATCAATATAGATTGTATAATTATCTGTACCGTCTCCTTGCGTACCATTGTCCATGATGAACACCATATTGTTGTAATTAGTAGCTGCATCTACTCCTGTTAATGTAAAACTTAATGTTTCCCATCCTCCAGAGACAGTTGTTGTTGCTGTTATTTCTGCCGTAGCCTTAGTATTTGGCCAAGGAGTTGCATCTTCAAACTTCATTAATAAATTCAACCCAGCTCTAGGAGACCAAACTTTAGCAGTTACTGTAGCTCCATCTGTAATAGAAAAAGATCCATTTGCAGCTGTTACTTTAGAACCTGCCCATACTTGACCAGCGTCTTTTATCAACTTTAACACCGTAGAAGATGAATTTCCAGTTGTTTTTGGATTTGCAACTACTGATGTTTTTCCACCATCAAAAGCACTTAAAGTATATGGTGTTTCAAAATCAATTGGTGTTGTATTATTAGCTACAGAAGGTGATTTATAAAAATAAAAATTATCTATATAAACAATCCCTGATCGTTCTGTTCCTTCAGAATCTATTAATATCTGTGTTATTTTATTTTTATTTGCGAGGTTACCTCCGTCAAAACCTGTCATGTCAATATCGACACTTTGCCATGAACCTTGAACAGTAGTTCCTAGAGATTCAACATCTTCTCCTCCATCTACAGTATTTACAATTTTCACCATCAAATTATTTGTAACTGCTGCTGGTACCCAGTAATCAATATGCAACTTTTCCATAGAAGACACGTCTATACCATTTGCATAATTGGTTACGATTCCTATAAAATCTAAATTTGTTAGCTTCCATACATTATCGCTACCTATAGTAACTGCTTCCAAACTTCCTTGAGACCAACCTGTAGGTAATTCATCTAAAGTAACATCAGTATAAGCATCACTGAAGATAGAAACAACATCTGCTGCACTTCTTGCTGGTGGTGAACTAGCAGGGGATAAAGGCGCTAAAATCTCAGTAACAATAAATGTTTCCAAATGCTCTGTTGTAGCAATTGCAGCTCCTTTTGCAATTACTTTTACATCATAACTACCTGCTGTTGCATATAGGTACTTAATTGTTTCTCCATTATTAGCTGTCGCTACTGGTTGAGTCACACCTGTCTCTCCAGAATAAAACTCAAACATTGTCGCAAAATCTGCGGTAGCAGTAATATTAAGTTGTTTAGAAATCGCTGCATCGTTCTCTAAAGTTATAACTAAATTTTCTGGTGCTTTAAAAGAAACTATTAATTCTTGAGTAGCTTCAGCTTTATCTCCATTAATATTTAATGCTTCTATTTTCACATTATATGTTCCTTCTGCATATGTATGCATAACACTCCCTCCAACCTTTACTTCAGCTGGATTAGAAGTGTTGTCTCCAAAGTAAACCTTGTAGCTATTTGCACCTTCTGCAGTTGGTGTTATCGTAACTTCACCTGTATTATCTTGTGAAACATTGTATAATGCAGAAACATTTGTAGGCATTGGAAATGAATCAACAAAATCTAAATCATTTAAGTCTGTACAAGCAATTAATAATATTAATATTAGAAAAGCTTTGTATATTGTTTTTATTTTTTTCATTTTAAAAATGTTTTAATATCCTGTATTTTGACTCCAATTTCCTTGTGAAAATTGAATCTCTTCTAAAGGAATAGGAAAAACTTCATTTTTACCCGAAGTAAATCCAGGAATATTAGCTCCTCTTCCAGTTCTTACTAAGTCGAAAAAGTGATGTCCTTCACCAACTAACTCAACTCTTCTTTCATGATAAATAGCATCGGTTAGTGCTTGTCCACTTGAAGCAATATTATTGCTAGAGTTTCCAAATGCTCTTATTCTAACCATATTTAAATATGTTCTTGCTTTACCATCATTTGGAGTTGTCATTCTATTAAAAGCTTCTGCTGCCATTAATAAAACATCTGCATATCTAATGGCTCTGTAGTTGTTTGGATTTGTTAAGTTTAAATCACCTGCTGCATTTACACTTCTTTTTCTTGGAATGTATTTTCTATTGAAGAATCCAGTATGCTCAAAACCAGTAGTATAAGATGCTCCTGTAGAAGTTGCCCATGCATCAATATCTAATATTGCAACATCTTTACGATTGTCACCAGCTTCAAATTGATCAACCATTTCTTGAGTTGGAACATTAAAGCTAAATCCAGAAGTGAATAAATCTCCTTGATACCCTCTAACTCCTTGATAACCAACAGCCACATTACCTTCACTACATTGCAAGCATGTAAAACCTGCTCCCTCTACATCTGTGTATTGAACTTCAAAAACTGATCCTGAACCATTTTCTCCAGAAAATTCAAATATTTTATTATAGTCATTTTCTAAAACGTATGGTCCATTTTGAATAACATTTTCTAATACTACTGATGCTTCATCAAATTTGTTTTGGAATAAATATACTTTCCCTAGTAAAGCTTGTGCAGATCCTTTAGTTGCTCTACCAATTTGTACTGCTGTATATGATAAATTTGCAATTGCAAATTTTAAATCTTCTTCAATTAATTGATAAACTTCAGATTTTGGTGATCTAGCAATGGTCTTTTCATCTCCTAAAACAAATCTCCCTTCAGGTTTAATAGGAATATCTCCAAACCATTTAACCAATTCAAAATTATAATAAGCTCTTAAAAAACGTGCCTCAGCTATATAAATTGCTTTTCCAGAAAAATCTACTTTATCCTGAAATTCAATAATATAAGCTGCTCGATTAACACCTCCGTACATCCAGCTCCATAGGTTTTGAAGTTGATCATTAATGGGTGTATGGGTCATATCATCTATTTGTTGATACCCTGGTACATCTGTTGCACTTTCACCTCCGGCTAGTGTATTATTTGATGCAATTTCTCCCATTAACACATTAATAAAAGTAGACTGAAGTGGGTCATAAGCTCCAACTAAAGCGTTGTAATAATCTGATTCTGAATTAAAATATGATTCTGAATCTTCTGCATAAATTTTAGTGTCATCTAAATAATCATCAGAGCAAGCGTTTAAAACAAACAAGCTTGTTATAAAGATGATTCCTAATTTTATTTTTTGATTGTATTTTTTCATCTTCTTATTTTTTAAAATGTAACATTTAAACCTAAAATAAACTGTCTAGAAGAAGGATATGTACCATAATCAATACCAGCACCAATAGCTCCTCCATTCACTGTTGGGTCAAATCCTGTATATTTGGTTAGCGTAAATAGGTTGTTTATAGAAGTGTATACTCTTATCTTTGATAATCCTAATCCATTTGTATATTCTTCAGGAAAACTATACCCTATTTGAATGTTTTGAATACGTAAAAAAGAAGCATCCTCTACAAAGAAATCTGAAAACAATTTATTGTTTGTAGCATCATTCGTTAATCTAGGAATAGAATTACTTGTTCCTTCGCCAGTCCATCTACCTAAATAATAATTTGGTTTATTCACATTGGGTAAAAAACGTTCGAAGTTTCGAACCATCTCTTTACCTAGCTCAGCATATAAATAGGTTGAAAAATCCCAATTCATATATTTGGCATTAATATTGAAACCCATATAAAAATCAGCCTGTGGTTTTCCAATATTCGTTCTATCATTAAAATCAATGACTCCATCCTTATTAATATCTTTATATCTAATATCACCTGGAGATGTTACACTTGATCCTAGAGCAGCTTGAGATGGATGATTTGTAACTTCAAGTTGATTTTGAAAAATACCTTCTGTTACTAATCCATAAAAATAGCCTATCGGCTGACCTACTTCCATTCTAGATGGAGCTAAATTACCAATTCCGAAAGAGCCTCCTTCTACAAAAGCCCCTCCTAAAACATCTGTAACATTATTTTTAACATACGTAACATTATATGCTAAATTAATTGATGCATTCTCAGTATTTACTAGCTTATAGTTCAGCGCTAATTCAGCTCCTGTATTTTTTGAAGTTCCAGCGTTTACAGTTGGATTTGCTCCTCCAGGAGAACCAGAACCTAACAAACCAGAAACTGGAAAGTCTTGAATTAATAAATCTTTTCTTGTTTCCTCAAAATAATCAGCAACTATTGTAAGTCTATCCTCAAAAAAGTTAATGTCTAAACCAATATCTAATTTTTCGGCAGTTTCCCAAGTTGCTTGCGGATTTGGCAATCTTCCTTGTGCAACTCCATCTACTAAGTTTCCATCAAATACATAAGTCCCTTCTCCGTTTAATAAAGACCTGTATAGATTGTCACCAACTAAATTCCCTAAGGTTCCATAACTTGCTCTTAATTTCAAGAAACTAATTGTCTTGTTATCTTTTAAAAAGTTTTCATCTGATATTTTCCATCCCGTAGTTATTGACCAAAAGCTGTCAAATCTTTTGTCTTTTGCAAAAACCGAAGCTCCGTCTCTTCTTATTAAACCAGAAAATAGATACTTTCCTTTATAATCATATTGAGCTCTTCCAAAAAATGAAGTAAGCCTAATATCACCATTACCTGTATTAAAACTTCTTTGCTCACTTTGTCGATTTGTCAAACTAATATCAGCAAACGCATAAGAATTGTTTGGAACATCAAATCCAGTTGCATAAATTCCATCAAATAAATCGTTTTGAACACTTGTTCCTAAAGTAAATATGGTATTGTGGTTATCAGCAAATGTTCTTGAATAAGTTGCAAAAGTTTCCCAATTTACTCTTGTAGAAGTAGATTTGAATTGATAAACAGAACTTTGTGTTTTATTATAAACCTTACTTGCACCGTAGTCATAAATTGGTGTGAATGAACGTTGCTTTTCATTATAGATTTTATACCCTACTCTTGAAGTGATTGATAATCTATCATTTGGTTTGTAGTTTAAACTAAAGTTTCCTTCAATTCCGTTTCCTTTATTTTCTCCGAATGTATTTTTTAGTAATGATAAAGGATTTATGACCTCTATTCCTAAAAAATTATTTGTATCATCTTGATTTTGTCCAAATGTAGGAGCATAATTTAATCCATTAAATAAAAGTGATCCGTCAAAACCTTCTGAAGCACTTGTAAAATAATTTGAAATCAAAGAAAAATTTAATTTTTCAGAAATATCAACACCTAAATTAAGTTTGATATTATTTCTAATAAAATTTGATTTTTCTTTAGCGATAATTCCCTCTTGTTCAGTTCTTGATGCACTGATATAATATTTTATATTTTCACTTCCTCCAGATAAACTAATGTTTTGATTTGTCAATAGCGCATCATTAAATAATAAATCTTGCCAATTGGTTCCTAATCCTAATTGCTTAATATTAGAAAAAGGCAACACTTGTCCACTAGCTCCATACGCTTCATTTAATACCAATGCATATTCAGTTGCATTTAAATAATTTAATTTACGAGCAGTATTTTGTACAGAAGTATATATATCATACCTAACTGTTGGCGCCTTGTTCTTTTTACCAATTTTAGTCGTCACCAACAAAACACCATTCGCTCCTTTAATTCCATAAATAGCAGCTTGTGCATCTTTTAAAATTGTAATAGATTCAATGTCATTTGGATTGACACTATTTAAATCACCTTCATATCCATCTACTATTGTTAATGGTTGATTATTAGTATTTGAACTTACTCCTCTAATTAAGATATTAATCTTTGCTCCTGGAGCTCCAGAAGACAAATTTACTGCCACACCAGAAGTTGTTCCTTGTAATGCTGAAGTGGCATCAATAGGCTTTAAGATATCTAAGGTTTCTTCATTTACTAATGAAACAGAACCTGTAACATCTTTCCTTTTCTGTTTACCATAACCAACTATTACGACTTCTTCTAATTGTTGCGAATCTTCTTTCAGCGCAACATTTATTGTCGTTTCTTTTACTGTTACCTCTATAGTTTGATATCCAACAAAGCTATAAACAAGAACAGCTCCTGTTGAAACATTTGGTAATGAATAGTTCCCATCAAAGTCAGTTTGAGTTCCGACAGATGAATTCTTAATTACAATGTTTACTCCTGGTAAAGGATCTCCTGAAGATTCATCTGTTATTACTCCTTTCACAGTAATACTTTGTCCAAATGAATAAACCGTAAATAACAGGAGAATAATTAGTGAAATTAGTTTTCTCATAAAAACGGGTTTTTAATTTTTCATAAATTTAAGTATGAATTAATGAGAAATCAATAAAAAGTAACACTACAAAAAATATACAACCAAAAAAAAATAACATTTCCTATTAAAAATAGATAATTTAAAGACTGTGAATACTTCATTGAAAATTAAAAAAAACTATCAATGTTGTGCTAATGTATGGGTAAAAATTATTGCAGTTGTGTAATTATATTTTCAAAATATAATCTGTTAAGCTATCATTATGCTTTAAATTTATTTTTTTCCTTAAACGATACCTTTTAACTTCTACACTTTTGTAAGAGATATTTAATAGTGGCGCAATTTCTTTTGAAGATAAGTTTAATCTTAAATACGCACATAAACGTAAGTCGTTAGGTGTAAGCGCATTGTGAAGTGATTTTAACTTTTTTATAAAATCTTTATCGGCATTATTAAATGCTACTTTAAATATTTGCCAATCATCTGTGTTGTTAATATTCTTATCAATTATTCTAATAACATTGTTAATATTTTTATCTTCTCTTAATTCATTTTTTATAGAACTTAACAACTCATTCTTTTTTATAATACTCATAGTAGAAGAAGCCAACTCCCTACTTTTACTTTTAATATCAATATTTAATTGCTCATTTTTAGCCTGAATCAATTCTTTTTCAGTGGCTAATGATTTAATTTTAAAATCTTTTTCTTGTTTTTCAAGAAGTTTTTTTCTTTGCCCCCTATAATAACGTTTATATATTCTATCAATTAAGAATAATAAAAGTAAAAGTAAAAGCACATAACTAGCTATTGCTAAATCCGTTTGGTACCAAGGATTGTTTATTACAAAAATATAGGACGCTGTATTTTTAGTAAGATCGTTCCCTATTTTAGCCCTTACATAAAAAGTATATTCATTACCAACGGGTAAGTTTTCAAAAGATGCAGTTGATTTGGTAGACCATTCACTCCAGTTAGATGTATATCCCTCTAGCAAATATTGATATTCGATATATGAATTTTGAGTTAAAAAGGGAGTTCCATATTCAAATTTAATGTTGTTTTCCCTAAAGATAAAGTTTCCAGTATCATTTAAAGCAACATCCTCTTGTTGTTCATTTAGTTTATTCTTTTTAATTGAATTAATTGAGACCTTATATTGTTCATTTCTATACTTATCATTATCCTTAATATTTATCGATAAATACCCATTATTAATGCCCAATAGATATTGGTTGTTTGATACTTCATATATATTTTCATACCCAATTGCTCCTTTTCTTAAAATTTCAGAAATTGGTAATTTTTGAATCGTTACTTTTTTAACTAAATTACTTGGTTTTATATAGCTGATGTTTTTTTTTGAAAAACTCCATAATAAGTTGTTTCTTTTATTAAGCACAAATTTACCAGTATTGTAATTTTCATCTGAATATAATTTACTGAATATAGAATCCTTTTTGAATTTTTTATCTACATCATTATAAACATAAACTCCTTCTTCAAAAGAATATAAAATCTTATTATCATACTTTATTAAACTAGAATGTTTTCCTATATTAATTGAGCTATCTTTTTCTACTTTTAATACTTTTTCGAAATTTTTATCTATTTTTAGTTTAAAGACACCCTTGTATTCATGATTCACAAAAACCTGATTATTCTTATATAATTCAAATGATTTAGATGAATTATTAAAGCCAGAAATTTTATTTTTTACTTTCCAGGAGCCTTTATTTTTTTCAAGAACAAATAAACCTGAGTAATTTCCTTGTAACAATTCTCCATTTCCAATAGGCTTAATATCCCAGGCTCCTTGAATATTGATTTTAGTAGTTATTTCATTATCATTGATAATAATTGTTCCTAGATCATGACCACAAAACAATTGATTATCAATCTCTTTTAAAAACCAAACTTGCCCCTCTGTACCTTTAATAAGTTTAAAGTTCTTGTTCGAATTATTTTTTTTAACAAACAACCCTTGATTTGTCCCCAGATATAAATTTTCATTGTATAAGATTGAAGCATATACAGTACCTAAGTGCCCTTCTCTTTCTTTATAAATTTTTATAGGAGAATTGATATCTATATTACTAATACCATTATCATGCCCAAACCAAATAACATTATTTGAATCCTCAAAAATTGTTAAAACAGTATTATTATTAAGACCGTTTTTACGAGTGATTAAATTGTTTAATTCACCTTTATCATTTAAAAACAGTACACCGTTAGAAATTGTCCCAATAACAAAACCTTTACCGACTATCCTTAAACTACTATAAATCGTTTTATTCAACAAGTATTTATTGGCTGAAATATTCCATGGACGAATTTCATCATCATCTAAAAAATAAAACCCTTTCGAATTTGTCAACACTAAAAGCGAATTCTCTTTTTCATAAATATCTATGATCTCATTTTCTTTAAAAATTGAATTACCTGAAACAATTTTAGAGAATCCATTTTCAATTTTATAAATTCCTTTGCCTAATTTTTGAAAGTAAATTACATTATTTACTTTATACATTTTTGTAATCTTAACATCAGAGTTAATGATTTTATAAGCTTTGCTTTTTGGGTTGTATAAATGGATTCTCTGTAATGATTGAAATAATATCCATTCGTCTAATTCGATAATATTCCAAAATTGTTCATCTTCTAAAAGTGGAATATCATTATCATTTACTATAGACGTATAAACTAACTTTCCATACTCATTTCTTTTCCAAAAACCAAAATCCATATAAAAACCTGTGTAGACTTTATCCTCTATTGATTTGACAGACCTCAATATTGTTTGATTTGGTGTTGGATACAATTGCCAACTAGCACCATTATATTCTAGCAAACCTTTATTATTTGCAACATATAAAGCTGTCTCTTATACACATCTGACGCTGCCGACGATCTACTCTGTGTAG
>OLID01000743.1_pt1 | contig 11695 bp, 10 predicted proteins | sample 1609361 | NCBI WGS metagenome assembly OLID01 (sample SAMN05416778, study PRJEB24817) | seawater metagenome | isolation source: Sea water | place: Canada:Atlantic | collected 2013-07
CTGGGCTCAATGGGCGAATGCGGTCATGGGTCTGTGGCTGATGTCCGCGCCGTTGCTGTTTTGGACACCTTCGCCCGCGTCCTACAGCACCGGCCTGCTCATCGGCGGACTCGTGATCGCATTTTCTGTGCTCGTTCCCATGATGCCCGGCATGAGCATGCGAGGCATGATGCAAAAGGCCTCCGTCCCGCCCGGCTGGGACTACAATCCATCAACGTGGCTGCAGCGCATGCCTATAGCCATGCTCGCCGTGCTCGGGATTCTGCTCGCGCGCTACCTGGCCGCCTATCAGCTCGGGCATACCGAGAGCGCCTGGGATCCATTCTTTGGGCCCGGTCCCACGGGCGCGCCCGGAGAGAATGGTACCGAGGCGATTATCACCTCCGACATGTCCAAGGCCTGGCCAGTATCTGATGCTGGTGTGGGTGTCATGGCGTACATGCTGGAGTTGCTCATGGCTGTGATGGGAGATGCCCGTCGCTGGCGCACCATGCCCTGGATGGTCGCAGCCTTCGGCATCGTGGTGGTACCTTTAGGCGTTGTGAGCATCTTCTTTATCATTGCCCAACCAATCTTCATAGGTACCTGGTGCACCTTGTGTCTGCTCCAGGCACTCGCCATGTTGATTATGATGCCCTACGCACTTGATGAGCTTGTCGCCATGGGACAGTTTCTGAAGGATGCACGCCAACGCGGTAAATCTTTCTGGGCCACATTTTTTCATGGCGATGCCATGGATGGCGCAGTTGAGGACGACAAGCCCGAGTTTGAGGGCAATCTGCGGCAGTTAAGCCTTAAAGCAACCTTTGGCGTAAATCTCCCGTGGGGCCTGGCAGGCGTATGTCTGATTGGCATATGGCTGATGTTCACCCGCGTGATCCTTGGTACCGAGGGAAGTATGGCGAACAGCGACCATTTGATGGGGTCACTGCTACTCACAATCTCGGTGCTCGCGTTAGCTGAGGTGGCACGGCCGCTGCGCTTTTTCAATGTACTTGTTGGGTTGTGGCTGCTGGCATCACCGTGGATCTTATCGGGCGGTTCCGGTGCTGCTGCTGTTGGAAGTGTAGTAGCGGGCCTTCTGGTCATTGTGCTCAGCCTCCCCAGAGGGGCAATCCGTCACCGATACGCCGGCTGGAACCGCTTAGTGCTTTGATGGGGACACCATGACGGAATCTCGCCAGTCTTATCCGCCAATTAGCGACTACGCCGTGATCAGCGACTGTCACTGCACAGCCTTGATATCCAGGAGTGGGTCAGTTGACTGGTGCTGTATGTCACGCATCGACGACGACAGTAATTTTGGCAGGTTACTGGACTGGGAGCGCGGCGGCTTTTGGTCGATCGCTCCTGCGGGGGAATACACGACATCCAGACGTTATAAAGACAACACTTTAGTGTTGATTACCGATTTTGAGACTAACCAGGGTAAGGTCAGGCTATACGATTTTATGGCGATATCGGATGCCGATGGCCTTGCAAATAAGCTGCATGCGCGGATTCTGGAGGGTCTTGCTGGTGAGGTAGAAATTGTTTACCGGCTGTCAGCTCGTTTTGCTTATGGCGCTGTCATCCCCTGCGTCCATCGGCATGCACAGAAACTTTATGCTGCCTGGGGCAGCAATCAGGGCCTGATTATCTACTCAGAGGTCGGTCTGCAAATTGTAGAGGATAGCGACCTGGAGGCGACTGTGACCGTTCGAGCCGGCGAGCGGGTGCATTTCTCAGCGCGCTCGGTACCTCCAGAACGTTTGAGTGACGCCGCTTTCGATCCCCCTGAATCCCCCCAATATCTGGATAAGCAACTTGAGCAGACACTGGCATGGTGGAAAAACTGGGTCAGCCAAATTGAACCGCGATCGTGCGATAACAAACAAACGATCCGCTCGGCGCTGACACTCAAAGCTCTGACTTTTGAACAGACAGGTGCAGTAGCGGCCGCCGCCACCACTTCGCTGCCTGAGTGGATCGGAGGCGAGCGCAACTGGGACTACCGCTACAGCTGGATTCGCGATTCTGTATTCACTGTGCAGGCACTGCACGAGCTCGGTTTTATGCGTGAAGCCGAACGTTTTTCCGCATTCATAGAACGAAGCGCCGCCGGAAGCGCCGAGCAACTGCAGGTTCTATTCGGAGTCGATGGCAAACGGCGTTTACGCGAGATTGAGCTGCCTTGGTTGGATGGCTATCGCGGCTCTCAACCTGTACGGATTGGTAACCGCGCAAGCGCCCAATTGCAGTTGGACGCCTACGGAGAACTTCTAGAGCTTGCCTGGATCCGTCACTGTCACGGCACCGAAATTGATGCCACGCACTGGAGACTGCTTGCGGGCACGGTCGAGATAGCCATTGACCGCTGGGAAGACCCAGATTTCGGCATCTGGGAGATCAACACGAGTCCCCAACACTTTGTGTTCTCTAAAGCCTTGTGCTGGTCGGCAGTTAATCGTGGAATTCTGCTTGCGCAGTCCTACGAAATTGATGTGCCCCTCAAGCGGTGGAAGGCGGCCCGCGATGCTATCAAAGCCAGCATCGACGAGCACGGTTATGATTCAAAGCGAGGGGTCTTTCGTCAGGTTTTCGGCAGTGATTATCTGGACGCGTCGCTATTGCTGCTACCATGGTTTGATTTCATCAGCTATACCGATCCGCGTATGGTGCGAACTACTGATGCCATCTGCAGAGAGCTGGAAAAAAATGGGTTGCTGCTTCGCTACAACTCACCGGACGGGCTAAAGGGCCCCGAAGGCGCTTTCATCTCGTGCACGTTCTGGCTTGCCATGTGTCTAGCCAAGCAGGACCGTAAAGAAGAGGCGACAAGGTTTTATCGAAGCGCCTCGGCCTGTGCTAATGATCTTGGTCTTTTCTCCGAAGAATTCGATGCTCACAGCAATGTCATGCTCGGGAACTTCCCTCAGGGGCTTACGCATATTTCACAGATTATGGCACAATTGGCGCTGGGTGCGCCCCCAGATTAAACCCGGATACAATGTGGTGTGCCTGCTGCGAGACAACTTTGAGAGCGACGAAAGCAATTTACTTATTTTTTCAGGTGCCTGATTAAGGCCGTTATGGCGAGCACCAGAAGTACAAGCAGCAATGCCCCAAGGAGCAGGCATGCAGCCATCATCCAGCCGCCCATCATACCATTAATCATCATTCCTGATATGCCAGGCTCATCAGCAGCAAACATCGACGCTGAAAAAACAGCAGACAGCATGAACAATAGCGTTCTGATTACGTTGGAGCTCATCACATGATCCTCTTGCCGGTGCGAAATAAATAGTGAACGTTCTATTAAACATCAAGCTGCTTTCACTTTTCTGGGCGGTAAGCTTTCTCATCCATTTCTTGTGGGAAATGCTGCAGGTGCCTTTCTATCAGGATATGGCCGATAATAGACATGCGCAAGTCGTCTGGACCTGCACCCAAGCCACGTTCGGAGACGCCAACATTGCTCTGGTTGCGTATCTGATAGCGTCCCTGACCGCCAGATCACTGGCATGGCTATATCCGGTTTCACGTAGGACTTTACTCGTGTACCTGATGGTCGGATTACTAATCACAGTATTTTTCGAGTATCTGGCTACTGAAGTTCTCGACCGATGGACGTACAGTGCACAAATGCCGACGTTGCCGCTGATTGGCACCGGTCTGCTTCCCATATTGCAGTGGCTGGTTGTTCCGCTTCTGTCCCTGAGGATGACCCAACTGCTGTATCTAGGTTTACGCCACAAGGACAGAAAATAAGCGATGTCGAAATCCCGTGTCCAATTTATATCTTCTGCACATTCAAGCGCAGCGCATTGACAACGACGCTCACCGAGCTCAGCGCCATTGCCGCCGCCGCGATAGCGGGAGATAACAAAACACCCAAGAACGGATACAATATCCCCGCAGCAATTGGCACAGCTGTTGCGTTGTAAACGAATGCGAGGAATAGATTCTGTCGAATATTGCGCATGGTGAGCCTTGAAAGAGTGATGGCGCTGACAATACCGGCCAGATCACCGCGCAACAGCGTGACTCCCGCGCTTTCCATCGCGACGTCCGTTCCTGTACCCATCGCAATGCCTACATGAGCTACCGTCAGTGCCGGCGCATCATTGATGCCATCTCCCGCCATGGCGACAATGGCCCCCTGAGCACGAAGCTCTTGAATGATTCGGCTCTTATCCTGCGGCAGAACATCTGCATGGACTTCATCTATGCCAAGTTTGTGCGCCACCGCACGAGCCGTTGTGGCATTGTCTCCAGTGAGCATGACGACCTTAAGCCCGGCCTGATGCAGATCAGTAATGGCCCGAAGAGTTGTCTGCTTGATGGGGTCCGCCACGACAATTATTCCCGCGACCATTCCATCGACGGCGGCAAACATCGCCGTGCTGCCTTCTGAGCGATGCCGATCTGCGTCCTGCTGCTGAAGTTTGTCGCTCAGCCCGAGCTCAGACATCAGTCGAGCATTGCCAAGCGCCACTTCTCTGCCGGCCACTGTACCGGTCACGCCTTTACCGGTAATGGACTGAAAGGAAGTGGCCTCGGACAATGAAATGCCGCGAGTCAATGCACCGCGTACAATAGCTTCGGCCAGGGGATGCTCACTGCCTTGTTCAAGAGCCGCCGCCAGACCCAGAAGCTCCTCTTCCTCAAAGCCTTCCGCCGCAACGATGTTGGTCAGGGAGGGCCGGCCTTCAGTCAACGTCCCGGTCTTATCCACCACCAGCGTGTCAACTTTTTCCATGATCTCCAGGGCTTCAGCGTTTTTGATCAGCACGCCCAGGCCAGCCCCGCGACCCACCCCCACCATGATGGACATCGGTGTAGCCAGCCCCAAAGCGCATGGACAAGCAATAATCAGCACGGACACGGCAGCAATCAGGCCGTAGCTAAAACCCTGACTTGCTGCAAAGATGGACCAGGCTGCGAAGGCGACAAGCGCAATCAGGATTACGACGGGGACGAACGAGCCTGAGACTTTGTCAACCAACCGCTGGATCGGGGCTCGAGAGCGCTGGGCATCTGCCACCATCTGTACAATCTGGGCCAACATGGTATTTCGTCCGACTTTTTCGGCCTCCATCACCACGCTCCCAGTGGTATTTACAGTGCCCCCAATCAGTCTGTCACCCTTGGCTTTTTGCACAGGCATTGGCTCTCCGGTGACCATCGACTCGTCAACGTGGCTTTCGCCTTCTGCCACGGCTCCATCAACCGGAATTTTCTCGCCCGGCCGAATGCGCAAGCGGTCGCCAGCCTGTATAATTTCTACCGAGACTTCCTCTTCCCCGCTTGCGGTCAGGCGATTGGCTGTCTTTGGTGCCAACCCTAACAGTGCCTTGATGGCTCCGCCGGTACGCTCACGCGCCTTGAGCTCCAGTACCTGGCCCAGCAGCACCAACACAACAATCACTGCGGCCGCTTCAAAATAAACCGGTACTACGCCGCCCGACCTGAAGGCGACGGGGAAGATGCCCGGGGCGAGGGTGGCAACGACACTGTAAAGCCACGCCACGCCTGTCCCAATCGCAATGAGCGTGAACATGTTAAGCGCGCGATGCTTTATGGAGAACCAGCCTCGGTGAAAGAATGGCCAACCAGCCCACAGAACGACTGGTGTGGCAAAAAGAAGCTGCGCCCAGTTCGACAAACTTTCATCAATAAGATGCAGATCCGTAAAATGGCCGCCCATTTCCAATAGCAGTAATGGGAACGTCAGGACCAGCCCGATCCAGAAACGCCTGCGGAAGTCCTTAAGCTCTGGATTTTCACCTTCCTCCCCTGTCGCTACTTCCGGCTCCAGGGCCATGCCGCAGATTGGACAACTTCCAGGGCCTGTTTGCCGTATTTCCGGGTGCATGGGACAGGTATGCATCAGGTTAGCAACGCTCCCTTCAGCGGGGTAGGACACAGTTTCCTCTCTGTCATGTGGTTTCTTATCGTGATGACAGTTTTCCATGAAGGGTCTCCTTGCAAACGTGATAAACGGTCTCAAGCGATATCGGTCTCTGTCGTCGTTGTGCCGAGGCACGCCGCAAAATGGCTAACTAGCATCCTAAGGACCAGGTTCGATCGACAGGGCCCCGTCGGTTACGCCGCGACCGGTTTTCCTACAGCGTTCCAAGCCTGCATTGATCCAATGTACACGTCGACGTCAGTAAAGCCTTGGCGCCGAAGTGCCGAGGCAGCGATGGTGGCGCGGGCACCACTACCGCACATGACAGTGACTGGTTTGTCCAGGTCGATATCATCTACGGCGCCTGGCAGTTCACCGACATAAGCGTGGCGGCTGCCTTTGATATGTCCATTTTCATATTCCTCCTTTGCTCGCACATCCAACAGGGTCCAACCGTTCGGCGGATTGTCGAGTCTGGAGCCGATCGTTTCAGTGTCTGAGAAATCGAGTGCCGTGAGCGGACCGTTCTTTACAGCAAGTGGCATGACACTAGTGACATATCCGCGTATCTGATCAAACCCGATGCGTTGAAGCGTCGTTGCAGCATTCAACGCCTGAGTCTCATCCCGGGCAACTACCAATATCGGCCTGTCCACAGGAAGTAACCAGCCAGCAAAGGCCGCGATCATGTCATGGGGTATGCACAGAGAGCCTGTCCGGTGACCGCCAGCAAAGTCGAATATACCTCGCACATCGAGGCAGATATGCTCGCCAGGATCGAGCAGCATGGCGGGGGAGCAAGGTAACGGCGCAGGCGGCGCTGCGTCGGCGCCGAGCATATTGCACCGCTCCATTCGTTCGAAATAGGGCGGAATATAATGCTGTTCGGCAAGTTTGGCGTCGATGAAGGCATCCCTGCCGGCAATCTGCAGGCGCGGATTGTTTTTTCTCTCATGCCCGATTGACGAAAATTCCCGGTCCGCCATGCCGGACCCGCAAACCGATCCGGCACCGTGGGCGGGATAGATAAGGCACTGGTCCCCCAATGCGATCAGTTTCTGGAGGCTGTCGTATAGCAGGCCAGCAACCTCTTTTTTCCTGTCGGGATAAAAATCAGTCCGTCCAACGTCGCCAACGAACAGGGCGTCGCCCGTAAAGACACCAACCGGACCTTCATCGAAGCTCTTGTCATAGAGGATATAAGACAAACTGTCGTCTGTATGACCCGGCGTCTCGAGCACTTTCAGCAAAGCGCCGCCAATCTCGAAAGTCTGACCATCACGTGTCTCCTTTGCATAGCGGATCGGTTGCTCAGGATGAAGGCCATGCCAGACTTCGGCGCCAGTGGCTTGCTTAACAAGTGAGGCCCCCGAAATCAGGTCCTCATTTCGATGGGTCTCGAAGACATGTTTGATGACGGCATTCTCGGCCCGAGCAAGGTCCAGGTAGACATCAATGTCACGACGCGGATCGATAATGGCTGCTTCGCCATTGGCGCTCAGAAAGTAGGAGAGGTGGGCCAAGCCCGCAGTCTTGATCTTTTCGAGTCGCATTGTGTTTTTCTCCTTTGTGGTCGGCCACTATATTAAAGACGAATTCCGCCGCACTACTACTCGGAGACAGAGCGGCACAAAACCCGGCATCCACCGCCGGAGTTGCCAGCGAGGGTTGTCAAACAATGTAACGATCCCATTGACCGTAGTGCTCGTTACTACGCCGACCGCGAGGCAAGCTTAATCCGATTAACACAATCCCGATCAGTGTCGTAGAAATTTCGCCACCTATTTGACCTCCGCTAAGTATCCATGGTGCGACCACCAACCAAACACCAAACAAGGCGTTGATGAATCGTAAGGGGCGGGCGACCTCTGCCATCGAAATGATGGAGACAGTTATGATCAGTGCGCCGACGAGATGATCACTGTCCGCAAGAGTTCCCTCAGTACCGAATGTCAGGCGACTGAATATTAACCAAAGCCCCAAAACAGCGCTCGCAACGAGCGTCCAGGGCATGTTCACGCCCCGGACTGAGGAGTACCAGGCGTCCTTAGGCGAATCCCGGAACCCAGCGCGCTTGTCGACTGTGCCGCCAGGGAGAGCATCGCCTTTGAAGAACGCTCGCCAGAAGGGCTGCCCACGGCGCGTATTGGCGACCAAAAACTGGCCCATGGCCACGATTTCGTCCAAAGACAACGGGATCATGATCAACATCGCCAGCGCGGTGACCAGGCACAGCGTGCAATAGGTGCCGATGACAATCGGCTGGATGATGATAAAATAGATGCTGATCACGCCAAGGGGCACGACCGCAATACCAAACAACACAACCATCCACGGCATGGTCCGCCAACGGCTTCTTCCGCCCATGATGCCCATGAGTACCTCGACAAGATACACCGTCGCCCCGAGCGCGCCATCAGCGACCGGCCAAGCCTTCGACACCTCAGAGGTAATAATTAACTCGCTGCCGTTACGCTCGCCGTCACCTGCGAAAAAAGGCTCCCAGACCCAGTCAACATGACCCAGTTGGTAAGCTGCCAGCACGCGCGCGATGACAAAGCCAAAGAGTCCTAAGGCGATCATCGGAATTCTCTGCAAATAAGTCGACGGCGAATAGGTCCATCCCGGGGGTACTTCGGAGCTATCCATCATGCCTTTCATGCTCATGCCGGGCATCATCGGGATCAAGATTGTAAACGCGATGACAAAACAGCCCACCAGGGTGTCGTTCGCGTAAACGGCCGGGCTCGGTGCCCAGAATACAATGGGCGCGAATAACAGCCACACCCCCAACACCGCATTAGTCCACTGTGCGAGGCCGCCGCGCCGGGAAAGAGAGAGAACCGCAAAAAAGACGATGAGCGTGCCAACGATCAAATCGTTCCAAGCGGTCAGAAGATTACGGAAATCAGGGTCCCACAGATTGCGCTCTCGGGTGACACCCAGCAAAACCTCCGAAAACTGGGTATCGGTAAATGTCCCGAAAACAAAGGGACTGGTTGCAAGCCAGACGCCCATCATCATGGTGGCGAAATGGACCCAGAGCATGTTGAAGTGCATGTTCTCCATGGATTTTTCATGCTTGCGCGTTGCCTGCCGCTCCTTGGCGGGATCCGGTTCGCTGACCGAATTAACGGCGTGATCGATTTTGTCGTGGGTAACACGGGCCGCGTTCAAACCGTTCTCCTGATACCAGGCATAGGGATCCTGTTTTAGTTGGTCGATGATCGCGGGTAGTGAGTCCTCCAGAGAATGTGAAGGCGTCCAATCGAGTAATTCCTTTGCTCGACTGAGGTCCAGCTCATAGTGATCATCGGCAATATCGATCATCCATTGCTTCTGGAATACGTCCTCATCCAGTATCGATTCCTGAGCCCATACCCCAGCGTGCGCGAATTGCGGTGGAATCGAGGCGGTTGTCCATTCCTCACCGTGGATGAGCAAGCCGAGCTTCCGCTGAAGCTCTCCATACCCCATGATCCTCAGCTCGCCAAGCAGCATCGTTGCGGGATTGGGCAAGTCATTGCGTCTATGGACAGTTCGATCTATTGCCTCCAGCAAATCCTGCAAATGCAGGAAAGGTTGGCCCGTTGACAAAGACCCAGGATAAAAGCGCGCGATCAGTTGTTGTTCGTAGATCCGGGCAATCTGTTGGCTGAGGAACGCCGAATGACAACCTTCATCATATACGCCCGCCGGGCGCAGCACGACTACGGGTATCTTTCCCGCCTCCTCGTCAAGAATTTTCTCGGTGAGCACCTTCGATTCGCGGTACGGGAGCTTCGGATCCAACGGGCTGTTTTCATCGATCGGAGTGCCCGGTTGGGTGGGCGCATGCACCAGCATCGTACTGATAAATACAAACTGTTCAACTTCAAATGCCTGCAGGCATTTCAGGAGATTGCGAGTGCCGCCAAGCGTTACCGCATCATAGGCGGAATTGGGTTCGCCGGTGAGATCGAAATACGAGGCCAGATGGATTACTGATGCAATTCGAATCCCATGAGCCGACCTTATGCGGTCAAACGCCGCATCCAGGCTGGCTGGATCAGTCAGGTCGATACAGATGCATTCCGCTTCCTTAGGCGGGTGGGGCGTGGTCTCTCTGTCAAAACCAAGCACGCGAAAGTGTTGAGCCAGTCGCTCAACTACGGAAGAACCTATATAGCCGCTACTTCCGGTTACGATGACGATTTCGTTGTCAGATTGATTTTCAGACACCTCGACCCCCTATCAATTGAACTTAACTGCAAAATAACGTTCCATTCGTTTTTGCGGCTTGCTGAAAAACAGCCAAGACGGTGTTGGTAGCAGTTAAGACCTGGCGTCGTGTAGTTACCCTCGCTAAACCGGACACCACCCATTCCACAGCGAACATCGATAACACACGATATTCGCGTGGCGATTTCATTTCAAGGCCCTTATGTGGATGAGTCGCGTTATCGTGTTCAACCCAACGCGCCAGTAGATACTTTTCCAGCTTATCACTCTTTCCTTAAATATTTGATCAGTGCCAGGATGGCAACCACCAGCAGAACAATCAGAAAAACCCAGATAACTGCCATGAAGATACCCATGCCCGGCATCATGCAGCCTTCCATCATGCCATCTCCCATGCGATCGGGCTCTTGGGCAAGAATAAGAGTGGGCATTAAGAGTCCTGGCATTAGAAAAAACAGCTTCTCGAACATCTTAGTCATAGTTCCTCCAGTTTTCGTTCTATGAGCTTTTCCGAAGATTGGCGACTTCAACGGAGTGTCATTTCATGCGCTCGTAGCCATCGATTACCTCGGTGGCCGCAATCAGCATCTTCTTCGGGTCACAGCCGCGCAGCGCGCAGGTGCCACCATAAGGCCGATGGTCAATGATGGCTACCGACCAGCCGGCTTTGCGGCAACCGAACGCGGTGACGGTGGCGGCAGTGCCGGTGCCAATCACGACTAAATCATACGTTTGGTCAGTCACCTGTTTTCTCCTCGTTGTGCTCGCACCTGCCCCCCGTGCTTTTCGGTTCACATCGTTTATTTCGGGCTGAAACCATATCCCAGACCGAGACACCCAGCATGAATCCAAGCCCCGGATAGAAATACCATTCACTCATCGTTATAGCCCCGATCAATATTAATATCGGGCCAATCAACCCCAGCACTGTACGATGCCACTGCCCGTGACTGAAGTACCCCAACACATTGACGACCATCACCAGAACGGCTATGAGCGGAATGACCCAGCTCACGAGTACCGATTCCCACTGACTGAGAAATCCTAAGCCCAAAGCCGCGCCTATAGCGCCCAGTGCGGGGAAACACGCGGAACATCCTATTCCTGCAACCAGGGCCCCGCTAAAGCCAGCTTTGTCACCAATGCGGACTATCATGTCAGACAAGTTGTTGAACATACTGTCTTCCTTTATTACCGATTTCAAGGATGATTTCATGCAACCTCGTACACTCTGCTACGCAGCGCAACAAGATAGCTGTTTAACATCCTTGGTGAACGTCTGAGCGCAAAGCTTGAGGCCTTCCACCATGGTCAAATAAGGAAACATCTCATCACCGATAGCCTGCACTGTCATTCCTGCGCGCAGCGCCATGACCGCCGTCTGAATCAGCTCACCGGCTTCTCCCGCTACCGCCTGCACACCCAGCAACTTTCCCGAGTCGCGATCGGCCACCATCTTTATAAAACCATTGGTGTCGAAATTGACCAGCGCGCGCGGTACATTCTCCAGATCCAGCACGCGGGTATCCACACCTGTCTCTTATACACATCTGACGCTGCCGACGATCTACTCTGTGTAGA
>OLID01000744.1_pt1 | contig 11687 bp, 9 predicted proteins | sample 1609361 | NCBI WGS metagenome assembly OLID01 (sample SAMN05416778, study PRJEB24817) | seawater metagenome | isolation source: Sea water | place: Canada:Atlantic | collected 2013-07
TAACGCGTGCCTTGACCTTGGTTTCTTCCGGGTAACGGGCTTTGATATCAACCCATGGATCTTCACCCAGTTGTTTCAGGCCCAGAGATACACGATTACGCTCGCGGTCATACTTCAATACTTTGACTTTGATCTCGTCGCCGACATTGACGATTTCGCTTGGGTGCTTAATGCGCTTCCACGACATGTCAGTAATGTGCAGCAGGCCGTCTACACCGCCCAGATCGACGAATGCGCCGTAATCTGTCAGGTTCTTGACGATGCCCTTGATAACAAGACCTTCCTGCAGGCTTGCCAGCAACTCATCACGCTCTTCCGAGCTGACTGCTTCCAGCACAGCACGACGTGATACCACAACGTTGTTGCGCTTCTGATCCAGTTTGATCAGTTTAAATTCAAGCAGCTGACCTTCCAGATGCGTGGTGTCGCGAATCGGACGAATGTCGACCAGAGAACCTGGCAGGAACGCACGGATATTGTTGAGGTCGACAGTGAAACCGCCTTTGACCTTTCCGTTGATAATACCTTTGACCACTTCGTTCTTTTCGAAAGCCGCTTCCAGTTCCATCCAGGATTCAGCGCGCTTGGCTTTCTCTCTGGACAATCGGGTTTCACCGAAACCGTCTTCAACAGCTTCCAGTGCAACTTTGACTATGTCGCCAATTGACAGTGAAAAACTGCCGTTTTCATCCAGGAACTGGCTCTTGGGAATAACGCCCTCGGACTTGAGTCCGGCGTGGACGGTAACCCAGTCCGAGTCGATATCGATAACGGTGCCGTTGACGATGGCACCAGGTGTCATATCTACATCATTCAGACTTTGTTCAAATAATTCAGCGAAACTTTCACTCATGTTTAATCCTGTAAATTAAATTAGCTGTCAGAAGGTGCCGCGAGGCACAGTCTTCAGCTTCAGTTCAACCGCACACCAGCATGTACGGGCCAATGACAAAAAGCCCGCTGATGGACAATGCTGGCTCCATCATCAGGCCGGGTACTCATCTTGCGTCTTTCCATGCTAACTGGTTACCAGTGTCAGCACCTGATCGACAACCTGGGCGATGCTCAGATGGGTCGTATCAATCACTGTGGCATCATCGGCAGGACGCAGTGGCGCTACTGCCCGACTGCTATCCCGCGCGTCACGCGCACTGATATCCGTTAAAAGGTCGCCGATATTAACATCAATACCCTTTGCAATCAACTGCTTATATCTGCGATCTGCGCGCTCCTGTGCGGAGGCCGTCAAAAACACTTTTTGCGCTGCATCGGTGAACACCACGGTGCCCATATCGCGACCGTCCGCCACCAGCCCGGGCGGCTGACGGAAGGCTCTCTGACGGAGCAGCAACGCCTGCCGGACGGCCGGCAACGCCGCCACTACAGACGCCATGGCACCGGCATCTTCGTGGCGGATGTGAGCCGATACCTCCTCTCCGTCCAGCCAGACACTGTCATCGCTACCCGTGCCAAACCGGATATCCAGCTCCGGCGCCAACGCAGCCAGGCTGGATTCATCATTAAGATCAATGCCTTTGCGGGTGGCCGCCAGCGCCAGAATGCGATAAAGCGCGCCGCTATCGAGATAGTGCCAGCCCAGCGAATCCGCCAGTTGCCGGCTGACTGTGCCCTTACCTGCCCCGCCGGGGCCATCTATGGCAAGCACCGGTACTCTTTTCGTGTCCATTTCTTTCATTGCGCTACCTTGTTCAAGCCGAAACCCAGGTGCTGGAGCTGTTCGATCAGTCCCGGGTACCGGGCCACAAATCCGCCGATGCCTGCCAATTCAACCTGGCCGGTTGCACGCTGCGCGAGCACTGTCGACAACAGGGTAAACTCGGCATCATCCTGACACTGTAACGTTCCCGGGCTCAGCGTAGATGGCTTGACCGTAATGAGATTGTCCTGCCAATCAATGTCGGCACCAAGTTCCTGCCATGACTGACAGGCATGCATCACACGAGCATTGTCGGGCAGTGCTGCTACCCGCAGCCGGGTTTCTCCCCGGGCAAATGTGCCGGCAACCATGTAGGCCAGTACTTGCCCGGTCGCTGTGTCCTGCGTCCCTGCATCGCCTGGTGTCGCGGCACCGGAAAAATCAAGCTCACAGCCCTGCAAAGGTGACGTGTTCACGGCGACTTCCAGCAGCGAGATGCCCGCAGGCTGCAATGCCGCGCCCATTTGCTGCAGAATCTGCAGCGGATGGTCATTGCCGTCGGCTCCGGCGTAAACACCCGAGAGCATCAATCTGGACTCTGGCACTGCGCTGGCGGCCAGTGCCAGCGCCAGTACCACCAGATCATCGGCAGGCAATGCTGTAGCCGGCGCTGCACTGGCACTATCCCGGTGATTTTTGTTGGGGTCGTCGACCGCAGTGTCGGTTGCTGTGCCATAGACGGTGACCCTGCCCTGTTCCGGACCAACCACGGGTACGCCGGACTCGCGCATGGCCTGAATGAAGGCCAGTGTTTCCATGTCCTCGGGGATATCCTGAAGTATCGACACAGCGTCACGACCAGCAGCATCAACCAGATACTGACGTGCGGTGTCTGGTGATGCAGGTGCGCGAAACCCGCCCTGCAGGGATAATCCGGGCCTGGCAATCAGCACATCGGCAGCGCCGGCCTGAGACGCAGATGGCTGTCCGCCGGCGCCCTGAAAACGTTGATAGAACTCGTCCCTTACCTGTTTGGCCCGGGCAAATTCCCGGGTCAGCGCAGCGCCGTCACCGCGCAGCAACAGGCCACGAGCGTGCTGTAGCGATTTTACATAAGCATCCAGAACATCAACGGTGGCCTGGGTATTGGCCAGGAAGATATCCCGCCACATGACAGGGTCACTGGAAGCGATGCGACTGAAATCAGCAAACCCGCCCGCTGCATAGTCAAACACCTGCTGCACCCGGTCGGACTGACTGATGCTGTCGACAAGCGTGTTGACCAGCGTAAAGGCCAGCAGATGAGGCAAATGACTGGTGCCGGCAAGCACCTGATCATGCCGCTCCACACTCATGGCATGCAGGTCAGCGCCCAGGTTTTGCCATAATGCCATGACCGTGCGCACAGCCAGCGTGTCGTTAACCGGCAGCGGCGTCAGGATGACCTTGCGTTTTTCAAACAGATCGGCGCGGGAAGCCACATAACCACTGCGCTCGGATCCGGCAATTGGATGCCCGGGGACAAACCGGCGGGCACTTGTGCCCAGGATCTGCCGGGCGTCAGCAACGACATTGCCTTTGACACTGGCCGCATCGGTAATAATCACCCGCTCATCAACCAACCCCGCGAGCTGCTCAAGAACATGCCGGACTGACAGCGTGGGAACCGTGATCATGATCAGGTCGGCTTCCGGTGCCAGCGTTGCCAGATCTGTGGCATAGGCGTGAATATTGCCGTCCAGCTTTGCCGCCTGCAGCGTCGCTTCGTCGCGGCCCACTGCCAGCACGCGATGACAGGCCTGTCTGGCGACCAGTCCCCGGGCAATGGAGCCGCCTATCAGCCCCAGCCCTACGATCAATACGGTTTTGTCTTTAAGCAGACTCATTACTCAGTCCCGGGCTCTGGGATAGGAGCCGAGGTTTTTGATTTTGACTGCACGACCAGCCAGTTGCCGGAAAACATTTTTGACGGCATCGTCTTCGATATGGCCCTCAAAATCGATAAAAAACACATAGGACCACATATCATCGCGGGCTGGACGGGTTTCTATCCTCGTCAGACTGACCTGACAGGTATCAAACGGCTCCAGCACCCGGAACAAAGCACCGGGTTTGTTTTCGGTATAGACCAGAATGGACGTTTTATCATGTCCCGAGGCGGTGCCTGCACCCTCACAATGATTTTTCAGCGCGGCATGATCCCGTGCCAGTACCAGAAATCGCGTCGTATTGTTTTTGCGATCCTGAATGCGTGCAAACACAATATGCAATCCAAAATATGTCGCGGCGACTTCACCGGCAATCGCGGCAGTGGTAACGTCTTCGGCAGCCAGCCGCGCTGCCTCGGCATTACTGCTGACTTCACACAGCTCGATGTCCGGGTACTGGGCGCGCAACCAGATCCGGCACTGCCCAAGCGATTGTTTATGCGAGACAATACGTCGGATATCAGACAGCCTCGATGGATCCTTTAATAGCAGGTTGTGCTCAATTGGCAGATAGATTTCCCCGACGATCGTCAGCGATGTATCGATCAGGCAATCCTGGGTACTGTTGACCGCCCCCTCGGTGGAATTTTCCACTGGCACCACCCCAAAACGGGCATTGGCAGCCTCCACCTCCAGAAAGACATCATCTATATTGCTGACACTCAGGCGCTCCGGCGTGTCGCCCGGTCCGAAAAAACGATCTACCGCCGCATGTGAAAACGTGCCGGGCGGGCCGAGAAAAGCAACACGCTCGGGCGTATCACTCATCATCAGCCTCGTCGTCTGCCCTCTCATCCTTCGGCGCAGCTGACTGCTCGGCAACGATTATCTCGCCATCTGCATCGACATCAACAGCATCTTCCGGAAGCTCATCATCCGCATCAGCAACTGGCTCAACACCTACCAGCAGCTCATCCTTCTTGAGTTTGATCAGCCGTACCCCCTGGGTGTTGCGGCTCAGCACAGATACCTCATCCACACGAATGCGCACCAGCGTGCCTTTATTGGAGATCAGCATGATCTGGCCACCATCTGCAACCTGCACAGCCCCTACCAGTGCGCCATTACGCTCGCTGGTCTGCATGCCGATGACGCCCTGGCCGCCACGGCCGTAAATCGGGAACTCGGCCACGTCAGTGCGTTTGCCATAACCATTCTCACTGACAGTAAGCACCTGGCAATCGTCTTCCGGAATAATCAGGGCAATCATTTCCTGGCCTGGCGCCAAGCGGATACCGCGCACGCCTCGCGCGGTCCTGCCCATGGTGCGCACCCCGGCTTCGTTAAAGCGCAGCACCTTGCCGCCACTGCCGAACAGCATGATATCGCGTTGTCCATCGGTCAGCGCCGTGCCTACCAGACGATCACCCTCGTCCAGCTCAATGGCTCGCAGACCGACACTGCGCGGTCGCGAGAAACTGGTTAGCGAGGTTTTCTTGACAGTGCCCATGGCTGTTGCCATGAATATGAAATAACCCTCTGTGTACTCACGTATCGGCAACATGCTGGTGATACGCTCACCCTCCTCCAGCGGCAGAATATTGACCAGCGGGCGTCCGCGTGAGGTGCGACTGGCGAGAGGAATATTGAATACCCGCAACCAGTACACCTTGCCGGCACTACTGAAACACAACAGGGTGTCGTGGCTGCTGGCAATCAATAGATGTTCGACCACGTCCTCATCCTTGACCGCGGCTGCGGCTTTGCCCATGCCGCCGCGGCGCTGGGCGTGATAATCTGTAAGAGGCTGTGATTTGGCGTAACCACTGCGGGAAATTGTGACCACACGGTCTTCCTCGGTGATCAGGTCTTCCATGCTCAGATCCAGTTGCGAGCCAACAATTTCTGTACGGCGTTTGTCCCCGTAATTGCTGCGAACCAGATTCAGCTCTTCGCGCATCACTTCAAACAGCCGGACATCACTTCCCAGAATCTCAAGGAAGTCGGCAATTTGCTGCAGTAACTCTTTGTAATCATTAATAAGCTTTTCATGCTCAAGTCCGGTCAGACGGTGCAGTCGAAGATCCAGAATGGCTTGCGCCTGCGCAGGTGACAGGAAGTAATCCTCACCCTTGAGACCGTACTCCACAGGCAGCTCTTCCGGTCGGCATGAATCAGCGCCCGCCTCCCCCAGCATGGCCAGCACACTGGTGGACACCCACGATCGGGCCAGCAGCTTTTCTTTGGCTTCTGCCGAACTGGGTGACTCCTTGATTAATTGAATGACCGCGTCGATATTGGCCAATGCCACTGCCAGACCTTCCAGGATATGGCCTTTTTCACGTGCCTTGCGCAGCAGGTAAACTGTGCGTCGGGTCACCACTTCCCGGCGGTGACGTATGAAGGACTGCAGTATCTCCTTCAGGTTCAGCAGCTTGGGCTGACCATCAACCAGCGCCACCATGTTGATGCCGAATACCGATTGCATCTGGGTTTGCGCGTACAGATTATTCAGCACAACTTCACCGACTTCGCCGCGGCGCAGTTCGATAACCACCCGCAGGCCATCCTTGTCAGATTCATCACGCAGCTCGGTGATGCCTTCAATCTTCTTTTCCTTAACCAGCTCGGCGATCTTTTCGACCAGACGCGCCTTGTTCAGCTGATAGGGTATTTCCGTGATAATGATGGTTGCTTTGTTGGTTTTTTCATCTTCGATGATTTCCGCGCGCGCGCGCATGTAGATGCGTCCACGCCCTGTCTTGTAGGCTTCAACAATGCCGGCACGGCCGTTGATGATGGCGGCAGTCGGGAAATCCGGGCCCTTGATATATTCCATCAGATCATCAATGGAAATATCCTCATCATCCATCAATGCCAGACAGGCATCGACTACCTCGGTCAGGTTATGTGGCGGTATGTTTGTGGCCATACCCACGGCAATGCCAGACGAACCATTGACCAGCAGATTGGGCACCTGCGTAGGGAATACGTCGGGGATGCGTTCGGTACCGTCATAATTGTCGGAAAAATCGACAGTTTCCTTGTCAAGGTCCGCCATCAGATCATGGGCGATCTTGGCCATGCGAATTTCGGTATAACGCATCGCAGCAGCCGAATCGCCGTCTATTGAACCAAAATTGCCCTGGCCGTCCACCAGCGGATACCGCAGGGAGAAGTCCTGCGCCATGCGCACAATGGTGTCGTAGACTGCCGAGTCACCGTGCGGGTGGTACTTACCAATCACATCGCCGACCACACGGGCCGATTTTTTATAGGGCTTGTTCCAGTCGTTGGAGAGCACATTCATCGCAAACAGCACGCGCCTGTGCACAGGTTTAAGTCCATCGCGAACGTCAGGTAGCGCGCGGCCGACAATTACACTCATCGCGTAGGCAAGATAGGATTCGCGCATCTCGCTTTCGAGAGAAACAGGCGATATCTGATTTGTAGATTCCGTCATATTTTACAGGCTCTCATGCGGACTTAAGCGGCTCATCCAAGCTCGCCCGGGGCAGTCCTTTCAGGTAGTACTTTCAGGTAGCTCTTTCAGACAGCCCTTCCGGGCACTTTATACAGGTTAATTTTACAATAATCGCCGATCGAAAAAATTGCTCAATTCTACCACAGCTGCCCTGTCACCGGACATAAAAATCCGGTTTGATATCAAGCTCCTGCTTTGAGGAAGCTGTGAATATGTCTAAGGTGACTTATTCGGAGGTTCCCCGGCGCAATATTCGTTATAATCGCCCCCCTCGATCACCTGAACCGGAGCCGTAATGAACCCCAGCGAAACCCAGCCAGACGTCGATCTAATGATCCATGCCCGCTGGATAATTCCGGCCACCGATGACCATGCCATTCTGGAGAATTACAGCATCGCTGTGCGCAATGGCGTGATCACCGGTCTGTGCCCGACAGGCGAAAGTCAGCAGCGCTTCAGAGCAGGGCGCGAGATTCATCTCGATCAGCATGCGCTGATCCCGGGCCTGATCAACACTCACGGACATGCCGGCATGACATTGTTGCGCGGCATTGCGGACGATCTGCCACTACATACCTGGCTGAATGAACATATCTGGCCATTAGAAGGTAAATGGATCAGTGAGGAATTCGTCTATCACGGTACCCAACTGGCGATCGCGGAAATGATTCGTGGCGGCACCAGCTGCTTCGCGGATATGTACTTCTTTCCCGAAATCAGCGCCAAAGCTGCCAGTGACGCCGGCATGCGCGTGCAACTGGCAGCGCCGGTAATTGACCTCCCCACCCCCTGGGCAGCGGATGCCGACGAGTGTATTCGCAAGACCACAGAACTGCATGACGCCTGGCGCAACAGCGAACTGGTGAGCACCGCATTCGGTCCGCATGCGCCGTATACCGTGTCCGATGAATCTCTGCGCAAGGTGCTGACATTTGCCGAAGAGCTGGACCTGCCAATCCACATGCACGTTCATGAAACCGCGTTCGAGGTTGAGGACGCCGTCAACCAGCATGGTCAACGTCCGTTGCGTCGGCTTTATGATCTGGGGATGCTGGGTCCCCGTATGCTGTGCGTGCACGCCACCCAGATAAACGACGATGACCTGGCCTTGTTGCAGGAAACCGCCACCCACATCATCCATTGCCCGGAATCCAACCTGAAGCTCGCCAGCGGCTTCTGCCCTGTACACAGGTTGCAGCAAGGTGGCATCAATGTGGCACTGGGTACCGATGGCGCTGCCAGTAATAATGATCTGGACATGTTTTCCGAGATGCGCACCGCCGCCTTGCTGGCCAAGGCCTGTGCCGACGATGCCAGCGCACTGCCGGCCTATCAGGCCCTGCAGATGGCGACGATCAACGGGGCCAGGGCTATGGGACTGGACAAGCTGATCGGTAGCCTGGAGATCGGCAAACGCGCCGACATCGCGGCCGTAGATATGGACAGTCTCAACGCAATGCCTGTTTACAACCCGGTCTCACACCTGGTCTATTCAACACAGGCCAGCCAGGTGAGTCACGTCTGGGTAAACGGCAAGCTGCTGCTGAACGACGGCGAGCTGACCACCATTAACCGGCGCCAGGTGCAGGAGCAGACACTGGCGTGGCAACATCAGTTGCAGGCAACCCACAACTCCGGAGGCACAGCATGACTGCGCAGCAAAGTAATCGCGATGATGCCGAGATCAGAAAATTCGAGGCCCTGGCCGCGCGCTGGTGGGATCCCAACAGCGAATTCCGGCCACTGCATGAGATCAATCCGCTGCGCATGGGATTTATCAGTCGCAAAATCAATCCCGCCGGACAGCAGTGCATCGATATCGGCTGCGGCGGTGGTATTCTCAGCGAAGCGCTGGCGCATCAGGGGGCGACGGTGACGGCCATCGACCTGGCGGAAGCGTCACTGGCCGTGGCTCGCCTGCACAAGCTGGAAAGCGGCCTGGACATTCGCTACGAGAATATCGCCGCCGAAGCCATGGCGGAGCGCGAGGCGGGTCAGTTCGATATTGTGACCTGCCTGGAGATGCTGGAACATGTACCGGATCCGGAAGCCATCGTTGCCGCCTGTGTCAAACTGGCAAAACCCGGCGGACACATTTTCTTCTCCACGCTCAACCGTAATCCGAAATCCTGGCTGTTTGCCATTGTCGGCGCCGAGTACATTCTGAACCTGCTGCCCAAGGGCACCCATGACTACGCCAAGTTTATCAAACCGTCGGAATTGGCGTCCTGGTGCCGGCATTACGGACTGGAGCAGGGTGAACTGACCGGTATGGGCTACAACCCGTTGACGAAGCGGTATCGCTTGCAGAAAAATATTGATGTTAACTACCTGGTTCATTACCGGAAGCCGGCATGACCAGCCTGGGTAACAGACATGTGTCTGCAGTTCTGTTTGATCTGGACGGCACACTGATCGATACCGCGCCCGACTTTACCGCAGTCCTGCATGAGCTTTGCGCAGATCAAGGGGTTTCACCGCCCTCTGACAGTGCGATACTGGCAACCGTTTCCAGCGGCGCGCGCGCACTGGTGGAGCTGGCTTTCCAGCTCGCTCCCGGTGCTAACGGATTTGACACTCTGCTGCAGACCCTGCTCAACACCTACGCGATGCAACTGCAGGACACCCGCTCTGCGCTGTTCCCGGACATGGATGAATTTCTGACGATGCTGGAAAACAAGGGCATCGCCTGGGGCGTGGTCACCAACAAGCCAGAGCGGTTCAGCTTGCCGCTGCTGGATAAACTGTCACTGAGGCAGCGCTGTGCCGTACTCATATGCCCTGACCACGTCAGCCAGACCAAACCGCATCCCGAACCTTTGCTGCTGGCCTGCGAACGTTTGGGGTGTGCACCGCGCCGGGCGATTTATGTGGGCGACCATCCACGCGACGTTGAGGCCGGCAATGCCGCAGACATGCACACCATCGCTGCTGCCTATGGCTACCTGCCCGCGCATCCGCCCATTGCCAATTGGGGCGCGGATTACATAGCTGAAACTGTTGCCGATATCCGACAATATCTGAACGCCTGTCGTCCCGGGTAACTTTGACATCCTTATTCAATCTCCCCTGTTAAGTGCAAGGAATACCGCATGAAAATTGAAGCCGCCCGTACCGCTGAAACTGACGAGCTGAGCATCCCCGTCAATGACACGCTGCAGGATCGAACCATACTGGTGACCGGTGCCGGCGACGGCATTGGCAAGGCGGCGGCATTAACCTATGCCCGTAGCGGCGCCACGGTGATCCTGTTGGGGCGCACGCAGCAAAAGCTGGAAGCTGTCTACGACGTTATTGCCCGCGAGAACCTGCCCGAAGCTGTTATCCATCCATTGGACCTGGCGATTGCCGGCACAGACGATTACGACCTTCTGGGGCGTTCCGTTCAGGAGCAGTTTCCTGCGCTGGACGGATTGCTGCATAACGCCAGTGAACTCGGTGCTCTGGGGCCCATCCAGTATTATGCGCCTGAAGCATGGATGAAGATCATGCAGATCAACGTCAACGCGGCATTCCTGTTGACCCGCGCGCTGTTGCCAGCGATGCTGCCATCGCCCGACGCTCGCATCCTGTTTACTTCATCCAGTGTTGGACGCAAAGGCCGGGCCTACTGGGGCGCCTATGCAGTCAGTAAATTCGCCACTGAAGGGCTAATGCAGGTACTTGCCGACGAGTTGACGGAAACCAGTAATATTCGGGTCAACAGTATCAATCCTGGTGCGACCCGAACGGAAATGCGACGTGCTGCCTATCCGGCAGAGAACCCTCTGACACTGCCGACCGCGGCGTCACTTATGCCCGCCTACCTGCACTTGATGCAGCCCGACAGCCAGCTGCTGCACGGTCAGGCCATCGATATCCGCAGCCTGTTGACAGAGCTGCAACCCGAATAACCAGAGCAACCAGGGGTAAACAGAGCAGCCGGGAAGCGTCGGCAATCTGACACCAGCCAGGCGGCAAGTGCCATTAAACCGGCAATTTCTTGCCGCTATCTCTTAAAGGCGTCTGCCCATCGTCCGGCAATGACGGCTTCCCGTGCGCCAATTAACGATATAACTATCTGTTTTATAATATAAAACGTCTTTTTATTCACTATTGGCACAATTATCGCTTATTCCGGGTATACGCTTACACCGGAGATCTACATGGCTATGCCACTAAGCTCGGCCACAGCAGTAGAGGATGCCGTCCACGGCCGTAATCAGCTAACACTGATACCTGCCGCCAATGACTATTTCCCCGACAGTAATAAACCACTGTCCCATGCGCGGTACCGCTTGCTGACCAGGTTACAGACGACGCTGGACCTGGATGAGATCCTGAAGCTCTTCCATGAAGAAAGTAGCGAATTGATAGCACATTGCGGTCTTGTTTACCTTAACGAGACCCGCCAGTTGCAGATATCCGTAGGGAATGCCGGCCTGCACAGCTGCAGTTACCGTCTGATCACCCAGCGCGACAATCTGGGGGAGATCGTTCTGTATCATGACGCCCGGTTCAGTGAGTCAGACCTGGACACCCTCGAGGTGCTGTTAAGCGCCCTGCTTTGTCCCTTGCGCAATGCGCTGCAGCTGTCTCTTATACACATCTGACGCTGCCGACGATCTACTCTGTGTAG
>OLID01000746.1_pt1 | contig 11661 bp, 10 predicted proteins | sample 1609361 | NCBI WGS metagenome assembly OLID01 (sample SAMN05416778, study PRJEB24817) | seawater metagenome | isolation source: Sea water | place: Canada:Atlantic | collected 2013-07
GATTTCTGCCTGTCTCGTGGGCTCGGAGATGTGTATAAGAGACAGGTCTTGATCAGGTTGTCCTTCACCTGGATGATTTCCGCATAATAGTTGCCGACCTGAATGCAGGTGGCAGAGTCGGGAATTGACTCCAGTGCTTCAACCAGCAGACCGTTAATTGTCTTTGCGTTTTCCGAGTCGAGGTCCCAGTCCAGAGTCCGGTTGATGTCGCGCAAGGTGGCTGTGCCATCAATCAGAAAGCTGCCGTCAGGCTGCGGGTGGATATCCTGGCTATTGTCTGCCATGTCAGTGGTGAACTCGCCGACAATTTCTTCCAGGATATCCTCCAGTGTGACAATCCCCTTGATAACTCCGTATTCATCAACAACAAAGGCCAGGCGTCTGCGACCTGACTGAAAATTATAAAGTTGTGTATGGAGCGGTGTACTTTCGGGAATGTAATAGGGCTCGTCGGCTTCGCGCAGGAAGTCTTCGTGCTCGATGTCGTTGTTGTGCAGGAATTTACCCAGGCTGCGCATGTGCAGAACACCCACTACATTGTCAATTTTCTTGCGGTAGATGGGGATGCGCGTGTGCTGACTGTTGCTGATAGTATCAAGAATGTCCGAGACGCTATTGTCGATATCGATGCCTATGATTTCGCTGCGCGGTACCAGAATATCGTTAACGGTCACGTTTTCCAGGTCGAGAATGTTCAACAGCATACCCTGGCCCTGCTTGGGTATTGTCTGCGCGGATTCATTAACGACTGTACGCAATTCTTCCGGACTAAGCTGATGGTCCGATGCAGCATCCGGTTTGATACCCAGCATGCGTATCAGCAGGTGTGAGACACGATTGGCCAACCACACCAACGGATACAGCAGTTTCAGCAATACCACCAGCAATATGCTGGACGGATAGGCGATACGCTCAGGGTGAAGGGCGGCAATGGTTTTGGGCGTTATTTCGGCAAAGATCAGGATCACCAGGGTAAGTACAATGGTGGTCAGCACGGTCTCGGGGTTGCCGAATAACTGTATCGCGATTGTCGTGGCAATGGATGCGGACAGCAGGTTAACGAAGTTGTTGCCAATCAGGATGACGCCCAGCAGTTTGTCCGGAGCCTCCAGCAGTTTGCTGACGCGCATGGCACCGGCATGCTTCTGGCGAACCCGGTGTTTGAGACGGTAGCGATTCAGGCTCATCATGCTCGTTTCCGAGCTGGAAAAGTAGGCTGATGCAATGACCAGGAAAATCAGCAGGCCAGTGAGAAAAGGGACGGATGACGATTCAGCGCCCATAAGGACCAGGACCTCCTTGTGTTGTCGTATGAGTGGTTTGGTGACGGCCTAATGACGGTGGCCCGTTTTCTACAGAATGAATTCCAGCACAAATTTGGAGCCGTAGAAGCCTAGCAGCAAACAGATAAAGCCAGCCAGCGTGCCACGAATGGCGGTCGTGCCACGCCAGCCCAGCTGGTGGCGACCCCAAAGCAATACCGCAAAGACGATCCATGCCAGTACGGAAAAGAACATTTTGTGGGGCAGGCCCTGAGCGCCAAGGTCATCCACGAACAGGAAGCCGGCAATGATACCCAGGCTCAACAATACCTGTGCCAACCAGATCAGCTCGAACAGCAGTCGCTCCATGTCCTGCAGTGGAGGGAAGCGCCTGATGACACTGGCGGCATGTTTGTGCCGTAACTGGTAGTTCTGGAAAGCCAGAAAGGCTGCCTGCACGGCAGCCAGGGTGAACAGACTGTAGGCCACGATGGACAACAGGATATGGCTGGCGATGCCGGCAGTGAGTGGCTGGGCGGGATAGTTGCTGTCAATCAGCAGCGACAGCATGATGACCAGCGCTGCCAGCGGAAATACGCCGACAATCAGATTTCCCAGCGGACGTCGGGCGCTGCTGGCGATGGTGAACAGCGCAATCACGGCAAAAATCAGGGTGCTGATCTCCATGATGCCAAAATGATAACCATCTGCGCGCGCGATTAACGTCCAGGCGCTGACACTATGGGCAACGGCGGCTGCCAGCCCGGTCAACAGGACTCTGGTCTGGGTGCTGGTGCGCGCTGATCTGGCTTTGATTGCCTGTCCCTGCAAGGTGAGGCTGACAAGGTACAGCGCGACCGCAACAAGTCCTGACAGCGTCGTAATTGACATGAGTTCCCTGTATCGCTCCAAATGGTATGCGTTAACGCGCAAAGTGTCGCACAACTGCTGCATGCGTTGAAGTGTTTTTTCCGGCGTGGGCAGGGACCATGCCGGTCAGATGCTATTGTAGGTGTCCGTCATCAGGGTGATAATAGGAGCCTTTCCAGTTGCCAACCGGTTTGCCATTTTGCAGGCCGTGTCCAAGCAGAGGCATTTTACAGATGTTTGACAGCTTAACCGAACGGCTATCCGGGGCTCTCCGCAAAATCAGCGGCAAGGCCACTTTGACCGAAAACAATATTGAGGAAGCCTTGCGTGAAGTGCGCAGGGCCTTGCTTGAGGCCGATGTTGCCTTGCCCGTGGTCAAGGATTTTATTGATCGGGTCAAACTGCGCGCAGTAGGCCAGGAAGTGTCACAGAGCCTGAGCCCCGGGCAGGCGTTTATCAAGATTGTGCAGGCCGAGCTGGAAGCGGTCATGGGGTCAGCCAACGAGGAGCTGAATCTCAATGCGCAGCCGCCAGCAGTGGTGCTGATGGCGGGTCTGCAGGGTGCGGGCAAGACCACCACGGTGGCCAAACTGGCGCGCTGGCTCAAGGACTCCAAAAAGAAATCGGTCATGGTGGTCAGTGCCGACGTTTACCGTCCGGCGGCGATCAAGCAACTGGAAACCCTGGCCAGCGAGGTCGGGGTCAGATTCTTTGCCTCGGATGTGTCCCAGAAGCCGCAGGACATCGTGCAGGCCGCCGTCAAGGAAGCGCGCAAGGCGTTTGTTGACGTGCTGCTGGTGGACACTGCCGGTCGTCTGGCGGTAGATGCCGCGATGATGGCCGAGATTGGTGACCTGCACCGATTGCTGAACCCGATCGAAACCCTGTTTGTGGTTGATGCCATGACCGGTCAGGACGCGGCCAATACCGCCCGCGCCTTTAACGAGGCGCTGCCGTTGACCGGTGTTGTGCTGACCAAGGCCGATGGCGACGCCCGTGGCGGTGCCGCGCTGTCCGTGCGGCAGATTACCGGCAAACCTATCAAGTTCCTGGGCATGGGCGAAAAGACCGATGCCCTGGAGCCTTTTTACCCGGACCGGATTGCCTCGCGCATTCTGGGTATGGGCGACCTGCTATCGCTGATCGAAGAGGCCGAGCGTAAAGTCGACAAGGACAAGGCCGCCAGACTGGCCGGCAAATTCCAGAAGGGCAAAGGCTTTGACCTGGAAGATTTCCGCGAACAATTGCAACAGATGAAGAGTATGGGCGGCATGGCCAGCATCATGGACAAGATGCCGGGTATGGGCGCCCTGCCACCCGGCGCTGCAGCCAAGGTCAATGACGGCCAGTTCGGACGTATGGAAGCTATCATCAATTCCATGACGCCGCGCGAGCGTCGTAATCCAGACATGCTCAACGGCTCCCGCAAGCGTCGCATATGCCAGGGTTCGGGCACACAGATTCAGGATCTGAACCGGCTGATGAAGCAACATAAGCAGATGCAGAAAATGATGAAGAAGATGAAAGGCGGCGGCATGGCCAATATGATGCGCGGCCTGGGTGGCATGCGGGGGCAGGGTGGCTTTCCCGGCGCAGGTGGCCCGCCACGCTTCTGATCACGATTGTCAGGGAAGGAAAGCGCAGATAAAGGCAGTAAATCAGTAAAAAACCTGCAAACATTCCTTCCCACAAGCGGCCATTTCGCTTAGAATACCGCACTTTTTCCGGCACTGTGTCGGGAATACTCTGTTTTCGTACGAAGCTAACATTAGGAAAGTAGTCTATGGTCACAATCCGACTGGCTCGCGGCGGCGCCAAGAAAAAGCCTTTTTACCACATCACAGTAACTGACTCACGCAACGCACGTGACGGCCGTTTCATTGAGCGTGTAGGGTTCTTTAACCCGCTGGCGCGCGGTGCCGAAGAGCGTCTGCGTATCGATCTGGATCGCATTGGCTACTGGTCTGGTCAGGGCGCACAGCCCAGCGAGCGCGTTGCCAAGCTGATCAGCGAAGCAGCCCAGGCTGCCAGCACTCAGGCCTGATCGACGGTTTCGATCAGAGTCGAGAGGCGATGTCCTTGAACAAGTCAGGCATCCGGCTGGGTCGTGTGGCATCGCCCTATGGCGTCAAAGGCTGGGTGAAGCTGGTTTCGTTTACCCAGCCCAGAGACAACATCTTCAGCTACCGGCATTTTTTCGCAATTCGCGAGGGTGCGCAGGTGGAGCTGGAAATGGACGCTGGCAAGCCGCACGGCAAAGGTCTGATCGCGCATTTTGTCGGGTTTGATACACCCGAAGCAGTGCGCGAACTGACCGGTCTGGAGCTGAGCGTGTCCTCAGAGACACTGCCGGAACTGGACGCTGATGATTATTACTGGCATCAGTTGATCGGTTTGCAGGTATTCAATTGCGCCGGGGTCAACCTGGGGCGGGTGGAAAGCCTGATTGAGACCGGTGCCAATGATGTCATGGTAGTTACGCCGGATACGGACAGTATTGATGACCATCAGCGGCTGATTCCCTGGCTGCCGGAACGCGTGGTGATCAAGGTGGATCTGGCCGGTAGTCGTATTGAGGTCGATTGGGAGCCGGATTACCTTATCTGAGGTGTCGGCCCTGAAAGATCAGGTTTATTGGTTTTGCACGGAGACGCGCACATGCAGGTTGGCATTGTTACGCTGTTTCCGGAGATGTTTACCGCTGTGACGCAGTATGGCGTCACGGGCAGGGCCTGTCGTAATGGCCTGATGCAGGTGTCCTGTCACAATCCACGTGACTTTGCGACAGACCGGCATCGGACCGTCGATGACAAGCCTTTTGGTGGCGGTGCCGGCATGTTGATGAAAACCGGCCCTCTGTGCGCGGCAATTGATCAGGCGAAGGCCTGGCAGTCAGCAAAGCCCACAGTGATCTATCTGTCTCCGCAAGGACGCAGACTGGATCAGGGTGGTGTGACAATGCTGGCACAGCGCAGCAACATGGTGCTGGTGTGCGGGCGTTATCAGGGAATTGATGAGCGCGTGCTGCACAGCGAGATTGATGAGGAATGGTCGATTGGTGACTATGTTCTCAGTGGCGGTGAACTGCCCGCCATGGTGATGCTGGATGCGATCATCCGCTACCAGCCCGGTGCGCTGGGACATGAGGATTCGGCAGGACTGGATTCGTTTGCGCCGCTGGATGATGACGGATCGGGTTTGAACGGCATTAGTTTGCTGGATTGTCCGCGCTATACGCGGCCGCAGGATTTTGCGGGACTGCCGGTACCGGATGTACTGGTGGGTGGCAACCACGAACAGATCAGGCGCTGGCAGTTGAAGCAGCGACTGGGCAGGACATGGCTAAAGCGGCCTGACATGATTGAGCAACAGCAGCTCTCTCGGGAACAGCAGGCTTTGTTAAACGAATTTGTGAGTGAATACGGTACCTCAGCTGACTGACAGACCCGCCCGGGGCGGAACGACAGAAAGCTTGAGGGGTATCAATAACCGGGAGTACAGCAATGAGCAACAGCAAAATTATCGATATGATTGAAAAAGAGCAGATGAGCAAGGAGATTCCGGCGTTTTCACCGGGTGATACCGTTGTTGTTCAGGTAAAAATCAAGGAAGGCGATCGTGAGCGTCTGCAGGCCTACGAAGGTGTTGTCATTGCCGTCCGTAACCGTGGTCTGAACTCTGCTTTCACCGTGCGCAAGATTTCTCACGGTGTGGGTGTCGAGCGTACCTTCCAGACCTACAGCCCGCTGATCGACAGCGTGACGCTGAAGCGTCGTGGTGACGTGCGTCAGGCCAAGCTGTACTACCTGCGTGAGCGTTCAGGTCGTTCTGCCCGTATCGCCGAAAAGCTGGACAAGAAAGTCAGCTGATTTCACGGTCGCGGCGGCCTCAATCAGGCAGTTGCGCCGGCGATAGCAGAGCAGGTCAAAAAAAGGGGAGCTTAGCGCCCCTTTTTTTTTGCCTCAACTGCATCATTGTCTGGCAGTGAACGGCAATTTTACCGACATGGCGCAGGATTTGCTGTCCGGAAGTTTCTTGTCCACGACCGGTCATGGTAAAGTCTTGCAGACACGGCCAATGAATACAGTTAGCGGAGTGATCAAGGTATGAGCATGAATTCAGCCCGGCGACGGTTGTCGCAACTCGCTGTTGTTCTGGGTATGGCCGTGACGGCCGTGACACAGGCGCAAACCGATAACTGGGAAACCAGTCTGCGCGAGACCATCAACACCAGCCTGGGGGCCGCTTCCCAGGGCCAGTTGCGCGTTGAAAGCATGCGCGAAACGCCAATGGCCAATGTTGTTGAGGTGATCCTCAGCTCCGGCGAGATTCTTTTCGCCGATAAAAGCGGCCGTTTCATGATTGCCGGTGAGATGTACATGACCCGTCCGGAAGGCCTGGTCAATCTCACCGCTGAAACCCGCAAAGGACAGGTTCGTGATCTGCTCGCCGGCGTGCCTGAAGAGCAGATGGTGATTTTTGAACCCGAAGGTGAAACCCGGGCCACCATCAGCGTTTTTACCGATGTGGACTGCACCTACTGCCGTCGCCTGCATCATGATGTCGAGGCCATTAATGCCAACGGCATTCGGGTGCGTTACCTGGCATACCCGCGCGGCGGCCTGGACTCGACAGCCTATCCGAAAATGATCTCCGTCTGGTGCTCTGATGATCGCCAGCGTGCGATTACCCAGGCCAAGAATGGCCAGAATCTGCCGGAACGGGATTGCCAGAACCCGGTGTTGAATCACCACAGCCTGGGCAATCGCATTGGCATCACCGGCACGCCGGCAATAGTGTTGCCCGATGGCACATTGATTCCCGGCTATATGGATGTCGACCGTCTTACTGCCACGGTACTGGGTCAGTAACCACCCCCGATGATACCGGGCAATTCTAATCAATAATAATCACCGCACGGGTCAGTGTGCGGGCTACAGCTAGTGTGAGGAAAATGTGAGTCAGGATCGTAAAAAGCAGTCGTTGCGTATAGGGATTTGTGGTCTGGGTACTGTCGGTGGTGGTACCTTCAATTTGCTGAATGACAAGAAGGCCGAGATTACCCGCCGGGTGGGCATGAATCTGGACATCGTGCATGTGGCCACCCGGCATCCTGCGCCGGATCTGGCAAAGAGTGGCATACGCGTCAGTACTGATGTGTTTGATGTCGCCAACGATCCTGAAGTTGATATTCTGGTCGAGCTGATCGGTGGATACGAGCCGGCACTGGAGTTGGTACTGCTGGCCATCGAGAATGGCAAAAACGTGGTCACTGCCAACAAAGCACTGATTGCTGTCCACGGCAATGCCATATTCGAAGCGGCTCGCAAAAAGGGCGTAGTGGTTTCATACGAAAGTGCTGTTGCTGGTGGCATTCCCATTATCAAGGCGCTGCGTGAAGGACTGGCTGCCAATTCCATCCAGTGGCTGGCCGGTATCATCAACGGCACCAGCAATTACATTCTGACCGAAATGGGTGAACACAGCCGTGACTTCCCGGAAGTGCTCAAGGAAGCCCAGCAGCTGGGGTATGCAGAAGCTGATCCGACCTTCGATGTTGAAGGCATAGATGCTGCCCACAAACTCGCGATTCTGGCTTCCAATGCATTTGGTATAGCGCTGCAGTTCGAACATGTCTATACCGAAGGCATCAGCCATATCACTACTGCCGATATAGCCTATGCCGAAGAGCTGGGTTACCGTATCAAACACCTGGGCATCACACGTATTACCGAACTGGGTATCGAGCTGCGTGTGCATCCTACCCTGATATCCGAGCAGGTACTGATTGCCAATGTTAATGGCGTCATGAACGCGGTGGTCGTGAAAGGTGATTCGGCGGGCAGCACGCTTTATTACGGCGCCGGTGCCGGTGCCGAAGCCACCGCGTCCTCGGTGGTTGCCGACATCATTGATATTGCGCGCGCCGACCGTAATGAGGCCCAGGGCGGCAGCATTCCACCGCTGGCGTTTACAGCCTTGCGCAATGATCTTAAGATTCTCGATATCACTGAAATCGAGTCGGAGTATTATCTGCGTATCTCGGCACGAGACCGCGTGGGGGTATTTGCCAAAATATCCCAGGTGTTGACTACCTATGGTATCAATATTGAGGCAGTCATTCAAAAAGAGCCGCATGGCAGTGACCTGGAAAAAGGCATTGTACCGATTGTGCTGCTGACCAGTCGCATTAATGAGGCGACCATGGATGTGGCGATTGCGGTGCTCGAAGACCTCGACGATATCGACGGTAAAATCATGCGGATCCGGGTAGAACAGTTTGACGGCGAGAATGGTTGAGGTCGGGCAATGAAATACATCAGTACACGCGGTAAATCACCTGCCTGCAATTTCGAACAGGTACTGTTGACCGGGCTGGCGCCGGATGGTGGTCTGTACGTGCCCGAATCCCTGCCGCAGTTTTCTGCCGCAGAGATCGCTTCCTGGGCTGGGCTGCCTTATGATCAACTGGCCTTCAGGATTATCCAGCCGTTCATTGACGGGGAGATTCCCGACGACGTATTACAGCGCATCATCAGCGAAAGTTACCAGACATTCACTCACAAAGCGGTGGCACCTCTGCGCCAGCTGGACGCCAATGAATGGGTACTGGAACTGTATTGCGGCCCGACGCTGGCATTCAAGGATTTCGCCTTGCAGTTGCTGGGTCGCTTGCTGGACTACGTGCTGACCCGTGACAACAAAAAAGTGGCCGTGCTGGGCGCAACATCGGGCGATACCGGCTCAGCGGCCCTGGAAGGTTGTCGGCATTGTGACAATATCGATCTGTTTATTCTGCATCCGTACAAGCGGGTGTCGGATGTACAGCGTCGGCAGATGACTACCATCCCCGGCGACAATGTGCACAACATCGCTGTGCGCGGCAATTTTGATGACTGCCAGCGTATCGTCAAGGCGGCATTTGGTGATCAGTCTTTCCTGCCCTCTGACCGACAACTGGTGGCCGTCAATTCCATCAACTGGGCCAGGATCATGGCGCAGATTGTCTACTATTTCTATGCTTCCCTGAATCTGGGTGGTCCCTTGCGCCCGGTATCGTTCTCAGTGCCAACGGGCAATTTCGGTGATATTTATGCGGGCTACCTGGCACGCTCCATGGGCTTGCCGATCCGGCAGCTGGTAATTGCCACCAACCGCAACGATATCCTGCATCGTCTGCTCAGTGACAACGAGTATTCTCTGGGCAACCTGGAGCACACGCTGTCGCCGAGTATGGATATCATGGTATCCAGCAACTTCGAACGTTATCTCTTTGATCTGTTTGACCGTGATGCTGATGCGGTAACGGAATTTGTCACCGGTCTTGGCAGTACGCCGCAGCACCTGAAAGCGGAGCAGTGGCAGCGTGCCCGCGATCTGTTCAGCAGCCTGGGCGTGGATGATGAGACTACCTGTCAGGTCATTGCCCAGGTGTATGCCGATACCCAGTTCCTGATCGACCCGCACACCGCCATTGGTGTGCATGCCGCGCGTGTCTGCAACACGGATCGCAGTGTGCCCATGATTACCCTGGCTACAGCGCATCCGGTCAAGTTTGCCGACGCCGTTGAAAAAGCCGGTCTGGAATACCCGGCATTACCTGAACACCTGCAGGACCTGATGGAACGCGAAGAGCGCTATGATGTGCTCGACAATGATATCAATGCCATCACCGGTTTTATGCAGTCGCGACTGTGATGCTGATTCAGCGCCGGCCGACGCCACCTGAAGCCGCTGTTGCGGCACTGATGGCGGCAGTTGTCGCTATTCCTCCGCTGCTCGCCCGAATCTATGCCAGTCGCCAGATCAGCGACCCGGAAGAGCTAAAACTGGAAACTGCGGGGCTGTTGCCACCTGCCAGCCTGAAGGGCATGCCTGAGGCCACCCACCTGCTTTGGCGGGTCCTTCAGCAGCAGGGCCGCATTCTGGTGGTATCAGATTTCGATGCCGATGGCGCCACCAGTTGCGCTGTGGCCTTGCGGGCTCTGCGGCAGATGGGTTTCGCTCATGTTGATTACATCGTCCCGGATCGTTTCACTTATGGTTATGGGCTCAGTCCGGAGATAGTGCCGCTGGCCATAGCCCGTAAACCCGACCTCATCATCACTGTAGACAACGGCATTTCCAGTCATGAAGGCGTAGCGATGGCCCGGGCCGCCGGTATAGCAGTGCTGGTTACCGATCATCATTTGCCGGGTCAGACCTTGCCCGACGCCGATGCCATTCTGAATCCCAATCAGCCCGGATGCACATTTGCCAGCAAAGCACTGGCTGGTGTGGGTGTGGTGTTTTACCTGATGCTGGGGCTCAGGGCACTGCTACGTGAACAGGGCTGGTTCACCGCGCAGGGATTGCCGGAACCCCGGTTGGTCGATCTGCTGGATCTGGTGGCGCTCGGCACGGTGGCTGATGTGGTGCCACTTGATCGCAACAATCGCATTCTGGTCAACGCCGGGCTGCGGCGAATACGCCAGGGACGAGCATGCGAAGGCATCCTGGCGCTCCTGAATCAGGGCCGGCGACCGTATCACTCGCTGGTGGCATCAGACCTTGGTTTCGCCGTCGGACCCCGTCTCAACGCCGCAGGCCGCCTGGAGGACATGTCGCTGGGCATCGCCTGCCTGCTCAGCGACGATGCCGTGTCGGCGCGCCAGCTGGCGGCGCAGTTGGACCGTATCAACGAAGAACGCAAGCGCATTGAAGGAGAAATGCGTGATCAGGCCATGGTGGCTTTGGGACTGATGCAGGACCAGCTGGACGGCGCGCAGGAGATGCCCGCCGCCCTCTGTCTGTATGATCCTCAATGGCATCAAGGGGTGGTGGGCATTCTGGCATCAAGGGTGAAAGAACAGTTCCACCGGCCGGTCATTGTGTTTGCCGACGCCGACAGTAACGCGCCCGACAATTCCGAGCTGAAGGGTTCCGCCCGTTCAGTACCGGGTTTGCATATCCGCGATCTGCTGGACCAGATCGCTGCGCAACAGCCGGGGCTGATCAGTCGTTTTGGCGGTCATGCCATGGCGGCCGGACTGAGTCTGGACAAATCCCGGCTGGCCGACTTTGAGGCAGCATTTGTCAGTGCCGCAGAGCGTCTGCTGGATAATGACGCCCGACAAAAACGCATGCTGACCGACGGCGCGATTGAGGTGCCTGATATGTGCCTGGAGACAGCGGAAATACTGCGTCATGCCGGACCCTGGGGACAGGGTTTTCCAGAGCCGCTTTTTGATGGTGAGTTCGAGTTGGTCAGCCAGCGGCTGGTTGGTGACAGGCACTTGAAAATGACATTGCTGGTGTCAGGAAGCGACAATCTGCTCGATGCCATCGCGTTCAATATTGACCCCCTGGTTTGGCCGGATCAGAGTGTTTCGCAGGTCCAGCTGGTTTACAGACTGGACGTCAACGAGTTCAGGGGACAGCGGCAACTGCAATTGCTGGTTGAGCATTTGCAGCCACTGACCCGGTGATATTGACAGTCTGTTACTTTTTATCACAATCAGGGCTGCCATCGGCGTGCATCAGGCGCTAC
>OLID01000747.1_pt1 | contig 11651 bp, 8 predicted proteins | sample 1609361 | NCBI WGS metagenome assembly OLID01 (sample SAMN05416778, study PRJEB24817) | seawater metagenome | isolation source: Sea water | place: Canada:Atlantic | collected 2013-07
ACGAGATTTCTGCCTGTCTCGTGGGCTCGGAGATGTGTATAAGAGACAGACGTGACAGGTCGTGCTTATTATCAAAGGTGAAATGTTCTTGCGTTCCTGGCCAAAACTTACGTATATTTTCCCATATAGGTGTTGGCTTTATTTGGAAACTAGTATGCAGCAATAGCAACTCAGGAAGACCCTGCTTTTTATATGTTAAGTCTTTAATCTTCTCAGAAAATTTAACCAAGGAAACTGGCAGGAATGAGCAATCATATAACGGTGCAATTTGACTGGTAATTTCTACGGGGATGCTAACACCCTGAGAAAACACAGGGCTATTTATATCAAGACCAGTTTTATTATAAATATATTGTTTATTTATATCTTGCGTCTCTTTTATGGATTCAGCTGTTTTCTCAACACCACTGGAAGTCAAATAACTGGTTGATATCTCGGGTAAGCCTGAAGATTTTTCATTCCAGATTTTATTTATTTCACTTGGTTTTACTAGAGTATTACCAATATTATAGTTTGTATCAAAAATTTGAAGACTACGAAGTGGTTTAGAATTAGTCATGTTCACTTGACTTAAACGAATACTTTTTTTTGTATCTAATTCAATTTTTGTTAATTTATCGAACCAAGTTTTAGCGTCAATGATGTGATATTCTTGCTTGGCATAATCATAAAATAATGACAGCCCGTAATCATATAATACGCTTACTAAAAAATCATAAAACGAGAATTTTTTTTGGTAATCACAATTCATGGTAATGGTTGGGCGGACTGTTTTAAATAATTTAGCCGAATCATCTAAAGTTAACTTAACTAGAGACTCATAGGTTTTATTATGATCATTAAAAACGTCTTGATAGCTCTTATCTTGGTATACACAAACAGTATAATGTTCATCCCAAAAAGCTTGTAAAGCATCATAAAAATCAAATTGAATGCTCACATAAGAGCGGAAAAATGGTTTATTTGAGTCTAATATTTGTTGATCGTCATCTAAAAATTGATGCTGATGCCTTATACCCTGTTTTAATGAAGTAATACCTTTAAGCGTAACTGTATTATTTATAGATTTTTCTTTTGGTGCTGGATTTGTTTGATCCTGACGGTATTCTGTCGTAATTATTAGATCAACCTGTAAAGGTTGGCTCTCAAACAGTATCCCATAACTTTCAGGCACCAGAGTAGAATATGGTAAATTAATGGCCATATTTCCACTAAATCCAGTTGCTTTTAAATCTAAATTAATATCCTCAATGCAAATTGAATTTACTTCAATTTTAGTTTCTTCTAACGGGCTTAACTTATCATCTAATTGCGTTAGTGTTACGCTAATTTTTTGTGATGTTAAAACACCCATAGAATTCGGTAATACCTGCTTAGCAAAATCCTCAGAATCTATATATGAAGGCAGATAATTATTTAATATATTCGCAAGCTCATTTACATCCTGCGGTAAATCAAGATTATTTGAATTACAGTCTTTTATTACTTTTTTTAAAATTGTATTTGTAAGTTTCATAATCTAACATTCCATCTTAGAGAAAAAAATACACACCAATATATGAAACCAAAGATAGCCCAAGTAGTCCAATAGTTACATTCGTAAAATATCGATTATTTAAGCGGTTATACCACTGGTTTTTTTCAAAATGTAATATAGGACTCAGCGCAGTATCTTCATAGGCGTTAATCCAGTAATCATTTTGCTCAATATAATAATGAAGTTTTTGTTTAAACATATTGCGCTTATTAACATCATCATAATAAATCCCACGAAATTTATTTGCCAAAATAATATATAAAGTTTTATGGGCAATTATTGGTAACGATGGGTTATCGACAACTTGCTGGCAAAGCTCAAAAAAGTGCTGACCACCATCATTACAATTTAGCAATTCTTCTTGAAGTAAATGCCATTTTTTAAAGTTTAGGCTTTCATGCACAACTTCATCAATAAAATATATTAGAACGGCATATAACATATCAGTTACCATGGCCCCATAAATAGGGTATGCCGTATTTTTAAAGTCCAGTAGCTGAGTTACTATTTCATTACGATGATTAATGATTTTTTGATCATCATCTGCCTTAAATTTTTTAAACGCCTTAGCACAAAAAATGACATCAGATATCAAGTGCATAATCTTTGATTCGTTTTGTTCAGAAGTAGTAAATCTCATTGCTCTTACACCTTATCGTTATTGTTTACTTCAAACCAGCAGAGAGAATCTCCGCTGATTCAGTGTTGTTATTAATATTTCTATAGAAATATTACTTAAGCGAAGTTAAGCGCAACAGTCGCTTTGTTCGCATCATTATCACCAGGACAAAAACCAACTTTGTAGCTCTCAGGCAACATACCTTGAACAGAACCTAATGGTAAGACTGTCTCAGTGGCACCTTTTACATTGTCAGCAAACTCTTTAATGAAAGTCTCAAAGCTCACTCGGTAAGTAATAAAGTCATCATCATTAATCATGAATGCTTTAATGGTTTTACCTTCTGAGTTAGTCAACTGATCTTCAGTCGCTTTTGAGATCTTTAAGTAAAAGTCAGCTTGCATGTTACTTGCACCATATTTTAATGATGACGTGAGTTTCTCAGCAATCGCTTGAATCACATTACCTGTGGTGTGGAAGTTTACATTACAGTTCTCATGCTCAATATCAGCGTGATAAACTAATTGACCTAACACTTCAACTTCTTCTGCTGATTGCGTTTTGATTTTCAGTTTCTGTTTTGCATCGCTTACTGTCACAGACTCCATAGAATCCGCACTCTTACCAACTTCTAAGGTTTGGATACCAACGATGTACTCTGTACGACCTGGCGCAGCTGTTTGTGTTCCTGTTACTGGCTCACCAACACTGGCTTTTGCATAGCCATTGTCTAAACCGTTAGTGTGGATTTTATCAAAATCACTCATGTATATTCTCCATTGTTTATGTTACTTTTTATTTACTGTTTATTTGTTTGTCACATTGCCAGTTAATCTCATTGAAAGATCAGTTGGATTAACCCAGCCTTGCATCTACCTTCAACTCAACATCCATTCCTTCAAATTGAATGTGAGGTAAAATAGAAATTGATGAGTTATACCAACCAGCCATACCTTCAATTTTATTCACACTAATCGAAGCTGCTTTAAATGGGTGGTAGCTTTTGGTTAATGGCGAAGGATCAGGAACGTTGGTCACATACTTAAATATCCATTTGTTTAAGAAATCCGCAATGGTGACATCATCATCATTCCCACCAATACGATCACGAACCATCACTTTCACATAGTGTGCAATTCTTGAAATAGACATGGTGTACGATAAGTTGGCAACCAATTGTGAGTTCTCAGAGGCAATCGGATCATCAAACTCTTCTTTCATCTTGATTGAATTAGCACTAAAGAAACAACCTTCATTGCTTTCCTTCTTAAACACAAAGGGCATAAATCCTGCATTGGCAAAATCAAGCTCGCGGTAATCCGGAACAATAAATTCAACTGGAATCTTATTCTCTTCAACACCACGGGTGTTATAAGAATAACCTGACAAGCCTTCTACCGTGCCCCCTGCTCTTGGACCTCTGATTGACTGGCACCAACCTGTCTTCTCAAATGATCTAGCCATATTCTTCGCCATTAAGATCGCCGCATTTCCCCATACAAAATCATTTGCTTTATTTGGGTCTGCCACGTCTTCAACAAAGTTAGGTAACGCCTTACCTGCAGGATTATTAATGGGGTCGTAAGGCGCCCTAACTAGGTACCTGGGTAACGTTAAACCAATATACGCCGCTTGGGGTGATTTACGGAACGTATTCCATTTACCATAGCGGTGATGGTTCATCAATGCCCCGATATCTTTGATATCTTGGATCTGATCCATCCTATCACACCCAAAAAACTTAGGTGAAGCTGCGGATATAAAAGGTGAATGACTCGCAGCAGCTACTTTACCCATCACTGAAAGCCAGTTAATATCATCTTCTGTATTCTCAAATTCATACAGACCAACAATTGAACCATAGGGTTCACCACCATATTGGTCATACTCACTGACATACACTTTCTTAAATAAGTCACTGGATGATATATCGACTGCATTCGTTTCAAAGTCATCTAACAACTCATCTTTTGAAGCATCAAATAATGAGATATCAATATCCGAACCTGCTGGCACACTGGCATATAAATCTTGCACAGAACGCCATTGTTGCTCAACTGATTTGAAATTCGTATCTTTTAAAATAGTATTAACTTGCCTAGCGATCACACCATCAATCTTATCAATCACGCGACGGGTTAAGTCTTTATTGTAAACATTAATCCCTTCATCACCTGCATTGGCAAATATCGCACATAAGGCTGAACCAATACGCGCAAAGTCATCTTGTAACACTAACTCTTTGTTTTCTTCTGACGTCACATAGTCGTAGTTGACACTTGAAAGGTCTTTCTCTTTGACTTCTAAATTAATGCTGCTGAATATAGCGTCTAAAGAAGAGCTATGCTCAGTCGTTGTTGCTTGCGCTTTTACTGCTGCTTCCATTATTCACCATCCTTATCAACTTCTGTTGCTGCTTTCTCTTCTAGTTTGAAACTATCAACGTTAGGTAATTCTTTCATTAACCCTTCAACTCGGTCTTTATCACGTAATATCTCTTTAATCACATTTCTAAAGGCTTTATTGTTATCAACCGTCGATTCAAACTCTTTTAACAGCTCACGCATTTTCAATAAGCTTTCAAGTTCTGGAATGTTCTTAGCTATTTCTTCTGGTCTAAATGACTTCATTGACTCAATTGGCAAGGAAACATTTAGCATGGGGCTTTTAGAAGGATTCACATGATTCTCAATATTCATGTTGACCTTAATACCCATGTCTTTAATGGTACTATCTAAGGTACCGCTTACTTTTCTAATTTCACGTGTATCAATATCTTCCTGACGGTCTTTTGATGTACCGTTTGATAAATCACCCATCACTAAAAACTTCATCGGTAATTCTTTATCTTTCGGTTGACCTTCAACTTCCGTTTTATATTTAATGTTAATTCTTGATTTCGGATATTCATTCTGTAACGACATCTATATAACCCCTTATTTCTTGTGATTAACTTAACGCTCTAGGCGTTTACAAGATATCCTGCAATATCTCGTTAAGCACATAATATAGGCATACAAAACTTTTTAAAATCAGGACTTTTGCCAGCTTTTTTCATTAGGAAAAAGTCTTCTTAGCTGAGAATTATTGCTGGATATTAGGCATTTTTTTTAGTACTCGTTAAATAATTTTCAATGCCCTACCCACTTCTGGTTTTTAAGCGTCCGCACCATAAAGAATTAGGAATTATCAAAATATCCAATCAGAAATACGCATAAGCATTTAGGAAAAATCTGTAACCTTAGTTTTAGAATCAGATCACTCAAATGTTAAAGTTACCGAGATTTTAGGTATCAAATACAAAACATTCTCAAACAGGGTACATCCAGGATCATATTTATCATTGAGTTAGTGGCATAATTTAATAGCTAAATATCTACTTAATCATAAATTTTTATAAGTTTATTATATCCACTACAAGTCTAATTTATTATGCGTATACCTTTGTGCAACTGGCAACTGTCTTCCCAAACCAAAAGAACGTCTTTGAACACGAATGATAGGTGGTGCTTGTTTTCGCTTGAATTCTGCAAAATCAACTAAACGATGAATTCTTTTAACTTCACTTTGAGGGAGCTTAGACTCCAGCGTTTTTAATTTATCAACTTCTTCTTTATCCAGCATATCACCTTCAATATACAGCTTTAATGTTGCATCAAGCAGATCATAAGGTGGTAAGCTGTCAGAGTCTTTTTGATCTTCTGAAAGTTCAGCAGATGGCTCTTTGGTAATAATAGCAGGCGGAATTTTCTCACCATAAATTTCATTAATATATTTAGAAACAGCATAAACATCTTGTTTATATAAATCACCTAGTAGATTGATTGCACCATTCATATCACCGTATAAGGTAGCATAACCAACTGACATTTCACTTTTATTTCCTGTCGAAACTGCCAGCACACCATTATCATTTGAAAACTCCATCACAACACGTCCACGAATACGTGCCTGAATATTCTCTTTAGTTAGCTTCGATGGTGGTTTACCAAAAGATTCTTCATATTGCTTGCAACTTAATTGGAACTCTTCACCGATTGGACGGGTATATAACTTCACACCTAGATTTTTACATAATGCTTCTGAGTCTAATACACTCCCTTCTGATGAATAAACCGATGGCATGGTAATAGCAAAAACATTTTCTGCCCCAAGTGCATAAGTTGCTATCGCAATCACCAAGGCACTATCAATCCCTCCAGAACAACCAACCACGATCCCTTTGAAACCACATTTCTGAATATAATCCCTCAAGCCAAGTTTAAGTTGTTCGAACAAAAATGATTCATAGGTTCGGATGCATTCAATAATCTGGTTTCCAGTTTGAAAAGGAAAGTCTAAAGTTAAGATATCTTCTTCAAAAATTTTGGCTTGATGTATAATATTGCCCTGTGAATCGGTAACAAAACTTGCACCATCAAACACGATTTCATCATTACCACCAACTTGATTCACATAGACCACAGGCGCTTGTAATTTTTTAGCTAAATACGTTACGACCTCTTTTCTTGCCGAACTCTTCCCAATATTTGAAGGAGATGCATTTAATACAAACACCCCTTCAATATCTGGCTGAGTGCATTGTAAGACGGGGTCAATAGATGCATATCCCTGAGCTTTGTGCCAGATATCTTCACACACAAACACTGCAAAATTTTTACCTTTAATTTGCATAACAGGTGAAAGCTGTCCAGACTCAAAATGCCTGGCTTCATCATGAATATTATATACCGGTAGTAAATGTTTATAGTATTGGGATACTAATTTACCTTTATGTATCAATAAAGCTGCATTGTATATTTCCTTGCCTTTCCCACGTGTGTTTTTTGCAATGGCACCGATTAAAACATAGCAATTTAAGTTTTCTGTGAATTTAATAATTTGCTCTAAGGCAGCTTGATGTGCATCAAGAAAATCCCGTCTGTCCAGTAAATCAAAAGGATAATAACCACTAATCGCTAACTCAGAAAATATAATAATGTCAGAAGTATTGTTCTCTTTTATTGCATTTTTAATTTTTTGAAGATTTCCAGAAAAGTCACCAATTGTATAGTTCAATTGCGCCAAAGTTACTTTCATCACTTAATCTCATATTACTTAATTACCTGAAAATAATATCTTATTTAATAAAACTAAGCATGTATTCTCTTTGTTACAGAAACAATAAAACATTATAATTTGAAAAGTTATTATAAATTAGGGTTTCTCTAATGCAGACGTTCAAAAAAATAATGAAAACCATATTTGGAAATGCCACACCAGCTCAAATATTTTTAGCTTGCGTATTTGGCAGTATGTTAGGTTTTTTACCTAGTTTTTCACATTCCCCATTTATGTACACCCTGCTTATCTTCTTAATCCTTATCTTAAGAATCAACTTAGGATTTGCAGTCATTGTGTATATCGTGACTAAAATTCTATCATTCATTATTGAACCATTATCATTCCATTTAGGCGTTGGTTTATTAAACGGATTTACCCAACCACTGTTTAAGTCCATGATAAATACACCCGTGCTTGCTTACGGTGGTTTTGAGTATTACTTACTTACTGGTGGATTAACCTTAGGTTTAATCATAGGAATTATTCTTGGCATCGCTATTGCCTGGGTATTTAAATCGGTTAGAACCAAAATGGCTAACGTTCAACAAGGCTCTGAACTATATAATAAAATGGTCAACAAACTTTGGATGAAAATTTTAACCTGGGTCCTACTAGGTAAAGCTGCAAATAAAGTTGACTGGGTAAAGTTACGTGATAAAAAATTCAGACAACCTTTTAGAATACTGGGCGTAATACTTGTTGCCATAATTATTGCTCTGCTATTTATTTTCCAGAGTGTATTACAAAGTAAAATGGTGACAAATATTTTAAAAACACAGCTTGAAAAAGTAAATGGCGCAACCGTTGATCTTGATCACGTTAAGGTAAATCTTGCAGAAGCAAAATTAAGTGTTCAAGGTATCGCCTTTGCCAACCCCGATAATTTGAAAGAAGATCGTTTTTACGCAAAAGAATTAACCACCCAGCTAAATATTACTGAGCTACTGACAAAGCGCTTAGTCATTAAAAGCCTAATTATCGACAAAGCAGAAACAAACCATCCTCGTCAAACAACTGGTAAGCTTTATGCGCCAAAATCAAAGGCTGAACCATCAAGTCAACCAATTGATATCACGCCTCAGAAAACTGATGCTAAAATAGAAAAATTCCAGATTGATAAATATGTTGAAGATGCTAAAAAACTTCATAGTTATCAGGATCAAATTAAACGTGTTATTAATTTAGTAGGCGGTGACAAAGAAGCTAAACAAGAGTCAACACCCTCAGAATCATCTCAAACTCCAGCCGATAACTCGATTGATGAGCAAGTGAGAGTCTATGGTTATGCCAATGTTGCAGACAATGCGTTAATTGACAATACACCAACGCTTACAATTCAGTCTTTAGAAGTTAAAGAATTATCTTCTAAGCAGTTTGCTCAAACCCTACATATAACCGCCAAAAATATTGCCACTGAACCAAGCTTATTGACAGAAGCAACTGCCATTACCGTTGAATCTTCTGACAAGAGCTTTTATGCATCATTATCAGACAAGCATAAAGCTGGTGTTGAGAACACCTTATCATTTAAAGTTAATAACTTAGATGCCGAGCCAATCCTCAAGCAAATCAAGTTTAAAGATGATTTTAAAGTCAATGCTAAAACTTTTGATGCTAACGCTAATGGCACTTGGTCTTATACTAATAGTAATGATATTGCTATTAATTTGCCTACTACTGTCACTTTCCATAACCTTGTCATTTCAAGCAAAAAATTTAAAAACGACATGGACTCATTATCGCTAAATACAAAAGTGACAAACACATTGACAAACCCTGTTATTGAGTTTGATAAAGACCAACTACAGGATGTTTTACTTAATGCAGGTATATCCCAAGCTAAAGAACAATTGCAGAAAAATTTAGGTGACAAGCTAAAAGACAAACTACCATTTAGCTTTTGACCTTTATTATTTATCCTTATATTTTTCTGACACGTCCATATATTTTTCAGTACCGATGATATGTTCTCTCTCTTTAAAACTGACTAGCCTGTCTTTTATGCCCTCACTATGACCACAGCGTTTAACTTCTTTCAATGTTTCTTGCATGGCATAAATGGATGCCCGCTGAAGATCACTTGGGTCAATCACCAAGTTATATCCCCATGACTTTAGTTTCTCTAGCGGAACAATTGGAGTTTTTCCACTATAAAACATATTTAATAATTTAGGATAAGGTAATTCCTTCCCAATTCTCTCAATTTGTTCTACCGTGGTTGGCGCTTCTATAAATAGCATGTCTGCACCCGCTTCCATATACTTATGTCCACGTTCAATCGCTTTATCAAAACCTTCAACAGCTATAGCATCTGTTCTAGCAATCAAGTAAAAATCATTACTTGCTGTATCTTTAACTGCTTTTATTTTTTGCACAAACTCATTGGTAGAGACAATATGTTTTCCAGATAAATGACCACAACGTTTTGGGAGTTGTTGATCTTCCATATGTACAGCCGCTGCGCCCGCTTTTTCCATATCGCGAATGGTTTTTGCAATATTAAATGCGCCGCCCCAGCCTGTGTCTATGTCTACCAATAAGGGTAAGTCACAGGCTGACGTGATGCGTTGTACATCCACAATAACGTCGTTTAGTGATGTCATGCCCAAATCGGGGAGCCCGTATGAAGCATTCGCAACGCCACCGCCTGAGAGGTATATCGCTTTGTGACCGATAGATTTTGCCATCATGGCGGTATAGGCATTAATGGTGCCTAATATTTGCAGTGGCTTATTGTCGGCCAGTGCTTGTCTGAATTTCTTTCCTGCACTCATAAGTAACACTCTCTGGTTTTAAATTAGGTTGGTGTGGCGCTAAGTTTGTTTTCAATATTGTTCTTTGAATAAAGAATATGGCGGCGCATTAGCATCTCGGCTAGCTCTTCATCGCGATTCGCAATCGCGTTCACAATGTGTCTGTGTTCGTCAAAGGCTGTAGTAACCCTTGGGCCAGCCATGCCTAGTTGAACGCGATACATGCGTACAAGATGATAGAGCCCGTCTATTAACACGCTAATGAGGTGGCTGTTTTTACTGCCAGTCACGATGCGGTAGTGGAAGTCCACGTCGCCGGCTTCTTGGTAATACAACTGGGCGTCTTTCACTTTATTGAAGTGAGAATCTAATAAGCCTTGCAGTGAGGCGACTTCTTCGTCGCTCATGTGTCTTGCAGCAAGGCGTGCGGCCATGCCTTCTAAGGCTTCTCTTACTTGGTAAAGCTGAATTAGCCCTTCAGGGGTTAGCGATACTACTTTGGCCCCAATATTCGCTTTCCGCTCAACTAGGTGGCAGGCGGCAAGTCGATTAATACCTTCGCGAATAACCGCACGGCTGACTTCGTATTTTGTCGACAAATCAGTTTCACTGAGTTTAGAGCCTGCAGGAATAACGCCTTCTACAATGTCTTTACGCAATTGAAAGAAGGTTCTATCTGCATTAGTTACAGGCTTTTCTAGGGTTATCTGTACCGACAAGCTATGCACCACAAAATAAATGTTATGTCGACAATATAGGGGGTTTAGGCTGCTTGGTCAAACTTTCTTAGTAGTTATTGTCGACAAAGTGGCGTTGGTTTTTATAAATTGAAAGGTTGAGCAAAATCTAAAAAGGTAACAATTTGCTGCTAATGCAAGAGGTTAATCTTAAAGGCTAGCGACAAGAGGCAAAGTATAAAGAAGGCGAATCGGGGTAGTGGGGCGGCTACAACCTGCGGTGCTTTTTGTCTGAAGGTTGTAAAGGTGTGGGAAAATATTGTCTAAATGGTCTAGTGAATAGTTAAAGGGAATCGGTTTTATGCTTAATAAGTAACCTATGCTAACGTAATGATTATAAATAATAATATGTCAATTGGAATGAGGGGGTTAGCACTGTTTTCGGCCTAACCAATTAGTCTAATTTTAAAGTCTCATTTTAATAAAAGTGCAATATTTCGCTATGCAAGTTAAAAGGAAGTCAGTATGATATTTCTCCAGTCTTCAAGCCAATACTCCAGTCGTGGGTAGATGGGGGCTGGTAGGGTAGAGAAAGTGACACTAAAACCAGTAGGGATACACGCCACTTTCATCAGGATATCCATAAATCAGCTAAATGTTACTCGTCGTAACGCCCTCTATTTTGTGAGTCTATTGGTTTTAAAGTTCCATAGAGAACTTGAAGCAGCCTAAAAACAATAAATTTTTTGACACTAAACACTCTCGCAAAGGGGTTACACATGATCACCAATACTGACGTGTCTAAGACACTAGTTAGTAGGCTTTCGCCTGTCGCTTTGGCAGTAGCGTTAACTGTACCTGCTATTTCTCATTCTGCATTTGCTCAAGAGGCTGAAGCCACTGAAGAACAAATGCTGTCTCTTATACACATCTCCGAGCCCACGAGACAGGCAGAAATCTCG
>OLID01000749.1_pt1 | contig 11625 bp, 15 predicted proteins | sample 1609361 | NCBI WGS metagenome assembly OLID01 (sample SAMN05416778, study PRJEB24817) | seawater metagenome | isolation source: Sea water | place: Canada:Atlantic | collected 2013-07
ATAAAAAAATGGGTAACTGTCAGATCAGGTCTGAGCTACTACAATTAAAAAGGAAACTTCCCGCCCGGAGGCATCTTGCCAGACATGCCTGGCATACCGCCTTTCATCATACCCATCATTTTACCAATCCCACCTTTTCCCTTCATTTTTTTCATCATTTTTTGCATCTGAAGAAATTGCTTCAATAACCTATTAACATCTTGTACCTCTGTGCCTGAACCTATAGCTATACGTTTTTTTCTAGTGCTCTTAATAATATCAGGCTTTCGTCTTTCTTCTTTTGTCATGGACTGAATAACAGCCTCCATCTTAACAAACATTTTGTTGTTAACTTTGTCTTTTATTCCGTCAACCATACTAGAGTTGACGCCTGGTAGTTTATCAACAATGGAGCCCACTCCACCCATTTTTTTCATTTGCTGTAATTGTCCCATAAAGTCTTCCAGATCAAAGGTCTTACCTTTTCTAATCTTAGACACTAACTTATCGGTTTTTTGTCTATCAATTTTTTGTTCAGCCTCTTCGATAAGAGACAAAACATCTCCCATACCCAAAATTCTAGAGGCCATTCGGTCAGGATAAAATGGCTCCAAGGCATCAGATTTTTCACCAATACCAATAAATTTAATAGGTTTACCAGTCACTTGACGAACAGATAGCGCAGCACCTCCTCGTGAATCACCATCAGCCTTGGTTAAGATCACACCCGTAAGCGGTAATGCATCACCAAATGCCTTAGCAGTATTTGCAGCATCCTGCCCCGTCATGCTATCAACAACAAAAAGAGTTTCATTCGGATCAACAGCCTTATGCAGCTTTTTAATCTCATCCATCATTCTTTCATCAATATGAAGACGCCCAGCCGTATCTACTATTAAGACATCACACAGAGTTTTCTTAGCTTCTGCCAACGCAGCTTTGGCAATATTTACGGGCTTCTGATCAGTCTCTGAAGGAAAGAAATTAATATTATTCTCATTACATAAGGTTTTCAGCTGATCGATAGCCGCAGGACGATAGATATCCGTACTAACAGCCATAACCTTTTTCTTTTGCTTTTCAATTAGAAATTTAGCAAGCTTTCCTGTTGATGTAGTCTTACCAGAACCCTGCAAACCCGCCATCAAAATTACCACCGGGGGAATTGCTTTTAGCTCAAGCGTTTCATTCTTTTCCCCCATCAATTTCTCAAGATGCCTCCTAACCAAGGAGATAAATGCCTGTCCAGGAGTAAGACTATTAACCACTTCTTTACCCAGCGCTTCATTTTTAATGTTAGATATAAACTCTTTAACAACTGGCAAGGCAACATCAGCCTCTAGAAGCGCCATCCTAACATCTCTTAACGCATCATATATATTTTCTTCAGTTAGCCTTCCCGAACCTTTCACTTTATCAAGAGTTGCGACCAATCTATCAGATAAACTTTTAAACATAATTCCTTCCAATGCCTTGAATTGAGAAAACCATTATACCCTCTGCTTTATTGAATGATAACTAATGACAAAATTTAATTAACGTACCACTTAAATTCAACATTATTACCTACAAAACCAATCAAAGATTTATAATTTTTAGTGCAAATTCAATGTAGACAATGTATAATCCGTGATCCTAAGAAAGTATATACATAAATAAATATCAATAAGGTAATAATAATGGCGCTTGAACAGTTACTTTACCCAAGTTCGATAGATACGAAAGAATCAGAAGATGAGTCTTCTTGTAAAATTGTAGTCGAACCACTTGAACGTGGCTTTGGATATACTCTGGGCTACGCATTACGTCAAACCATGCTTTTTTCACTCACTGGGTGCGCAATACATCAGCTTAAAATCAACAATATTTCTTCATTGGATCAAGAGTCAAAAGACACTGAAGAGCCTGTTGATGAACTGATTCTTAATATTAAAGCAATCTTGATTAGCCTTGATGACGACCTGGATGAAGCAACGATGAAGCTATCAAAATCAGGTAAAAATCAAACTGTGCTTGCATCAGATTTTGATATCCCGGAAGGTGTTAAAATCTTAAATCCAGATGCCGTAATTGCCAACTTAAATGGCAAGTTAGAAATTGAAGCGCAAATAATTAAAGGTCGTGGGTACAAAAGAGCTAATGAAGTTATAAAAGATGGTTTCTTCCAGCTTGACTGCACCTTCTCGCCCGTACTCAAATTCAACTATGCGGTAGATAATGCCCGCGTTGAAAGAAAAACAGATCTTAATAAACTAACTTTAGATATCATGACCGACGGAAGCATTACAGCTACAGACGCTCTAAGCGCTTGCTCTGTCATGCTTCAAAATCAAATGTCAAAAATGGTTGATGCAGAGGAAATTGAAGAGAGATTAAAAGTAGAAGAAGAGCCCAAGATCGATCCATTCTTGCTCAGACCTGTCGAAGACCTTGACCTAACTGTAAGATCAGCAAACTGTCTCAAATCTGAAAATATCCGCTATATTGGCGAACTAGTCCAGAGAACAGAATCAGGCTTACTTAAAACACCAAACTTTGGGAAAAAGTCATTAACAGAAATTAAAGCAAAATTACTTGAAAATGGATATTCTTTAGGTACAATTGTTGAAGATTGGCCGCCAGCTAATTTACTTTGAAAATAAAATGCCGAAGTGGTGGAATTGGTAGACGCGCCGGATTCAAAATCCGGTTTCCGCAAGGAAGTGAGAGTTCGAGTCTCTCCTTCGGCACCAAATAAAGCATAATGAAATAGCTAGGTTCTTAATATAATAGCCTTGGAATTGGAGAACAATAAATGTCAAAAGTATGCATAGTAACAGGCAAGAGACCTGTAACAGGGAATAACGTATCACACGCGCACAATAAAACCAAGCGTCGATTTTTACCCAACATTCACACCCACAGATTCTGGGTAGATAGCGAAAATCGTTATATAAAACTTCGCCTTAGCGCTGCTGGAATGAGGCTAATTGACAAGAAAGGTATTGATCAAGTACTTGCACAAATTCGTGATCGCGGTATAAAGGTATAAGGATAGAATAAAATGAGAGATAAAATTAAGCTAGTATCTAGCGCCAAAACAGGTCATTATTACACCACCACAAAAAATAAACGCACAACACCAGACAAGCTTGAATTTAAAAAATTTGATCCTGTTGTACGCAAGCATGTAATGTACAAAGAAGCCAAAATAAAATAATTAATTTTATATTTTTTTAACCCTGTAATTTTTCCATAATAGCCACAAGAAAAATGGCGCTCCCATTAATGCAGTAATGGCACTTAGCGGTATAATGTATGGCGATATTAAGTGCTTTGAAATTAATTCAGCAATTAGCATTATATTAGCAGCTACAAGTGAACTGTTAATTAAAAGGTACCGCTGCTTCCCAGCAGCTGAGACTCTTCTAGCTATATGCGGTGAAACCAATCCTACAAAACCTATGGGTCCAATTATTGCGACACTACCAGCCAGAATAAGGGCAATCCCAATAACCGAGACAAATAACACGGACTTTAAACGAACTCCGAGAGCAAGCGCATTATCATATCCAATCATTAATATATCTAGCTTACTACCCAAAGGCAAAATGCATACTAAACCACAACACATACTTGTAACAATATAAACACAACCAGCCCAACCCACACTATCAACACTACCATACATCCAGGAAATTGAAGATTTTAAGCTGATGATTGACATATAATTTAACATTAACGTCATGAAAGCGCCAAACATCGCACTAAGCGCTACACCAGCAAGTAGCACACCGACCAATCTACCATTCTGAATAATCATTGAAAACAAAAATAAAACAATCAAAACCAGAACAGCACCAAGAAGAGACCCTATAAACATTATAAGGTTTATAGGCAAAAAAGGGGTTACTCCAAAAACCAATAAACCCAGTAACGCAAAAAAACTTGATGAAGTAGATACCCCTAGTATTGATGGATCTGCCAAAGAGTTTTGCAGCACTGTCTGCATAACACAACCCGCAACTCCAAGACCAATTCCAGTGCATATTATTGAAATCAAAGTGGGTAGCTCTAGATATATATATATATCACAATAAAGTTTAGCAGTTATTATTGATTCACTGTCTATAAATATAAACTTTCCAAGCGACCCACACAAACTGACACATATAATCATTAAAACCAATATAACCACTAAAATGAGAAAAAATTTATTTGGTTTAAGATTCATATAATTTAAAGTTCACATTATTTCTTAGAATAGTGCCTAGAATCACTGTAATTATCAACCATCAATATATAGTTACATCCTAAGATTTCTAACTAAATATATATTAGATGATTAATTAGAACTTAAATATTGTTTTAGGTTGATAAAATCAAGCTGAAAAGCTATAAAACATAGTAATAAGTCTACAATTAACCAACTTGGGATTAGCATGGAGCTAGCATTTCAACTTAAAGGAAGGCTGTTCACACTTAGTGTCTTACACGTTCTTTCAACAAGCATGAAGCTGATAGAAGAACAACTTGCTCAAAAAATCAATCAAGCTCCCCAATTTTTCAACAACACACCCATGGTGATTGAACTTTCAGACATTGAAGACCGTATATCCGAGATTGATTTAGCGCTACTTACGAGAACATTAAAAAACTATAATATACTGCCTGTAGGTTTTATTTGTAAGACTGATACTGGTAAGCATCATGTAAAGTCTTTCAAGCTCCCCTTAATAAAAGAGGCAAGGGCGACCGCTCAACCTAAAAATGTGAAAATAGACTCAAATAAGACAGATAGTATTAATAATGCTTTATTAAAAAATAAAATACCGAAACCCACCATTATAGTTAATAAACAAGTTAGGTCTGGTCAACAGATCTATGCCCCAGATGGAGACCTTATTGTTATTGGATCTGTAAGCTCTGGAGCAGAGTTACTTGCTGAAGGAAATATTCACGTATATGGCCCGCTTAGAGGTAGAGCACTGGCTGGTATAAATGGTGATGTAGATGCTAGAATATTCTGTTCATCATTAGAAGCTAATATTGTTTCAGTTGCAGGTCAATACAAGCTTCTTGATGAAACACTGGGTTTCCAAGAAAACATACCCCACCAGATATACCTTCAAAATGGGCAATTAATCATACAAGAAATCTAACTAGTAGAGGTAGATACGTGTCAGACAAAAAAAAGACTGAAAAGAAAACAGATAATTCAGATAAACGTGCGGTAATCATTGCCATTACATCTGGTAAAGGTGGCGTAGGGAAAACAACAACAAGCGCAGCTTTTTCAACAGGTCTGGCATTAAAAGGATTTAAAACCGTAGTAATTGACTTTGATGTTGGGCTACGAAATTTAGACTTAATCATGGGTTGTGAAAGACGAGTTGTTTATGATTTCATCAACGTTGTAAATAAAGAATCAAATTTAAATCAAACCCTCATAAAAGACAAACGTGTTGAAAATCTATACATACTTCCCGCCTCTCAGACACGTGATAAAGATGCCTTGACAGAGGAAGGTGTTGAGGATGTACTAAATGAGCTAGCAAAATCATTCGATTATATCGTATGCGACTCTCCTGCTGGCATTGAGAAAGGCGCATTAATGGCAATGAAATTCGCTGATGAAGCAATTATTGTCACCAACCCAGAAGTATCTTCGGTCCGTGACTCAGACAGAATACTAGGCTTGCTTTCAAGCAAAACAAAACGCGCTGAAGCTGGTAATGGAAGAATCAAAGAACATCTACTGCTTACAAGGTATGACCCTAGTCGAGTTGAAAATGGAGAAATGTTAGCGCTAAACGATGTGAAAGAAATATTAGCCATCCCACTGCTTGGCGTTATCCCTGAGTCAAAAGCTGTTTTAAAAGCTTCTAACTCAGGAATTCCAGTTACTTTGGACACAGAAAGCCAAGCAGGACAAGCATATATTGATGCTGTTGACAGATTTTTAGGTGAAGATAGGCCACTTCGTTTTATTGAGCTAGAACGCACAGGCTTCTTTAAAAGATTATTCAAGGGAGCATCTGCATAATGGGATTATTCAGTTACTTAAAAAAAAGCAAAAAAAAATCTACTGCTGACATTGCTAAAGAACGTTTGCAAATTATTGTTGCTCACCAAAGATTGGACAGAGCACCAGAAATAGGTCAAAAACCAGCTTACCTTGCACAGTTACAGAAAGAAATCATGGAAGTAATTAAAAAACATGTTGAGGTAAATGCGGATCAAATAAAAGTGGAGCTATCCCAAAATGCTGATAGTTCGGTTCTTGAACTTAATGTAACATTACCCGATACTAAATAAGTTATAAAAAATATATGAACGATAACGAAACAGCTATTAACATCAGGAATCTCTCATTTCACAGAGGTATTAAATGCATTTACGATGATGTTAATATTGCTATTCCGAAAAATAAAATTACTGCGGTATTAGGTCCTTCAGGAACTGGAAAAACAACGCTTCTACACCTAATCGGTCGTTTAATTAAGCCAACAAGTGGTTTGATTACAGTTTTAGGCAAAGATATTTCCAAGTTAAGCAGAACCGAGCTAATGAATCTTAGAAAAAGAATGGGTGTCCTTTTTCAGTCGGGAGCTCTTTTTACCCACCTAAGCATCTATGATAACGTTGCGTTCCCTATTCGTGAAAATACCAACCTCCCAGAATCAATTATAGAAAATATCGTTTTAATGAAGCTAGAGGCTGTTGGTCTTAGAGGCACTGCCCAGATGATGCCCAGCGAACTTTCAGGGGGCATGTTACGTAGAGCTGCATTAGCTAGAGCGATTGCACTTGATCCTGAAATCATGATGTACGATGAACCTTTTACTGGGCAAGACCCCATTTCATTGGGCGTAGTTTTAAAATTAATAAAATCGCTAAATGATTCATTATCCATGACTTCAATTATAATATCTCATGATATACATGATGTAATGAGTATCGCAGATTTCGTGGTTGTAATATCGAATAAAAAAATAGTTGCAGCCGACACTCCAGAGAATATCAGGAACTCTGACTCCGAATTCTTACAACAATTTTTAAATGGCAAACCAGATGGCCCAGTCCCGTTCCATTATCCTGCCGAGGAATTCATATAATGTTTAATCCATATAAATCAACTGCAAAACTTGGAGCTTGGGCGATAGATAAAGTTTCCAGCTTCGGTGAATCAGTGCTTTTTATATTATTAACCATATGTGGTACAGTAAGATTTAGAGGTACTATAAAACAGATTTATAATATAGGCGTTCAATCAATAATTATTATTGGTGTGTCTGCGTTATTTATCGGCTTTGTTCTTGGATTGCAAGGGTATTATACACTAGCAAAGTTTAGTGCTCAGTCAGCACTTGGCCCCATGGTTGCATTGAGTGTATTACGAGAATTAGGCCCCGTTATTACCGCCCTCTTAGTTGCTGGTCGATCAGGTAGCGCACTAACATCCGAAATTGGTTTAATGAAAGCCACTGAACAGTTGGCAAGCCTAAATATGATGGGAGTTGACCCAATACGATTTATTGTATCCCCTAGATTTTGGGCTGGAATTATTTCTATGCCATTACTTAATATCATATTTTGTGCTATAGCAATATATGGTGGCTATATAGTTGGTGTAGATATGTTAGGCTTATATTATGGGACATTCTGGGGAAACATGCAGTCCTCTGTTACCATGCATGATATCACAAATGGTATAATTAAAAGTTTTGCTTTTGGTATTGCAGTAACCTGGACCGCGATATATCAAGGGTACTCCTGCCAACCAAACTCAGAAGGTATAGCAAAAGCTACCACTAAAACCGTAGTGTATGCCTCTTTATTAATACTTGGGCTAGATTTTATATTAACCGCTGTTATGTTTAAGGAATAAGATGTATAAAAAATCCACAGAATTCATTGTAGGTGTATTTGTTATTTGTGCCATATTAGCTTTGGTTTTTCTTGCCTTTAAAACAAGCGGACTATCTGCTAATTCACTTTCTGAAAGTAATGACTATGAGATTAGTGCTAATTTTGGAAACATTGGCGGTTTGCAAAAAAATGCAGCTGTTCGTATAGCTGGCGTTCAAATAGGTTATGTCAAAAGCATACAACTAGACCAAACTACATTTATGGCTAATGTCATCATGAATATTTATAATCAATATGATAAAATCCCAAGTGATAGCAGCGTGTCAATACAGACAGCTGGTATTCTAGGGGAAAATTATGTCAGCCTACAAGCTGGTGGAAGTATTGAAAACCTTCACAATGATAGTGTGATCCATACTGCATATTCAGCCACTAACTTAGGCTCCCTTATTAGTACATTTGCATCAGGAGGCGATAGCAAAAAATGATTAAGAAAATAGCACTATTATCATCAATACTCTTAACTGGATGTTCGGCATTTACTAGCCATGATGACACAGTAGCGAGACCTGACAATAATACTCAACAGCAACCTACAACTTCAGAAGCCCACACTAATAAAAATCAAGTTGTACTAGATTCCAGTACCAATGAAAGCAATTCCCCAGGAAATCATCCACTTGATATTCAACAAGCCACTGCTACAGCAACTCAAAGCAGTGACTCAGTTCAAGGCAATGAAACAACCCCTGCTGCAGCAACTACTGCAAAACAGAATGAAATCACATCTACTAATAGTGGCATAACTCTGCCACAGCCAGCAGCGAACACTACAAGCAACAGCCCAATCGTTGTAATGGATAATTCAATTTTGATCATTCAATCCTTACTTGAAAAAAATGCAAAGCAAATAAACAATAATCCAAAAGAGTTAAAGGTTATAATTGATAAATATTTATTACCAAATATAGATACAAATCGTATAGCAGCCATGATGCTCGGTCCAAAGTGGCGTACAGCAACTGCCGAGCAGAAATCTGAATTTATTACCCAGTTTTTAACTTTATTAACAGGCCTATATGCCAAGAATGTTGCCAAAGTTGGACAGTATAAACTTACATTTAACAATCTACCCGAAAGTGCCTGGAAAGATAAGAAGTACGTTCAAGTAACTGGTGTAATTAAAAATGAAAATGAAAATAGCCCAGGATCTAATATTACCGTATACATCATCAGTCAAGATGGAAAATGGTTAATCTACGATATAGCAGTCGAAGGTATTAGTATAATGCAAAACTATCAATCTCAATTTAAACCAATCGCAACCATGGATGAGGCAATTGAAGGAGTGAAACGAGTCAATGCGCGATCACAAGGGTAGCTATAACCTTTCAATTGAATCAAATAATCAATGGGCCGTTAGTGGTACAATATCATTTAGCAATGTTGCTAAATTAGAATCGTATACTAAAAAAATACGAAAAAATGTTAGCCCTCAGTCTGATTGGATTGTCGATTTAAATGGTATTGAGCAAATTGATAGTGCGGGTCTTTCTTGGATTCTTGTCAATATGCGCTACGCTAAAAAAAATAATATCAACATTATATTTAAAAATATATCAAACCCAGGCATGACTAGGCTAATAGACGCACAAGGTCTATCTAAAATTATCAAATAATGGAATCATAATGACTGATGATGAATTGAAAATATTAATTGAAACCAAGCTTGCCAATGGTACTAAGGCATTTGTACAGTCGCCAGATAATGTTCATTTTGAAGCAATTGTTATTAGCGAGTTATTTTCAAGCATGCCAAACAAAGTTAAGCAGCAAAGAATGGTATATGAAGCCTTAGGTAATAAAATTGAATCGGGTGAAGTGCATGCGCTATCACTTAAAACATACACTCCTGCTATGTGGGAAAAGGTAAGCCATAAATAAAGGAGGATATAAACCACAATGACTCCGAACAGTTTAGCATTACTTTACCCAGCACTTATAATGATGATATTTACTGTCATCAGTCTATTTATTTTAATGTTTGCTCGCGTTATTGCTCTAAGGAATGATCATCTGAACCAAGGGCATTTAAAAGATATGTCCTTCAGTAATGTCAAAAGCAAATGGATTCTTATAGCATCGCGCCACTATGAAAACTTAGGTATATTAACTGGTCTATTCTATACTTGTATATTAATTATTACTTTTTTAAATTATACGAATGCAATGTACCTAACGTTAGCTTGGCTGTTTGTAGGCTTTAGAATATTACATTCCATTATTCATTTAACCTATAACAATGTACTTCAAAGAATGGCGTCTTTTTTAATTTCAAACTGTTTTTTAATTACCATGATTATGACCTTATTAATTGATATCAGCTATTCTGCCCAGTAGCTTAACTGTCTTATTATTAATCAGCCCAAGACTTTGACCTTAGCAACGCCCTATTCCAATGCTTTAATAAATCGGATATCTGATCTTTAGGCATATTAGGTTTAAATTCTCTATCAACAGCCCATTTTTTCTGTAGATCTTCTATTGAGTCCCAATAACCAACTGCCAAGCCGGCCAAATAAGCTGCACCAAGAGCTGTAGTCTCCATAACATTTGGACGAATAACGTTTGCACCGATAATATCAGATTGAAACTGCATCAAAAAATTATTTGAAACAGCACCACCATCTACCCGCATTTCTGTCACATCAATTCCCGTATCATATTCTTTTGCACGGACAATATCGTGCACTTGATAAGCAATACTTTCTAAAGCTGCTCTAGTAATATGTGCTTTATTACTCCCACGGGTTAAGCCAACAATACACCCTCTAGCAGATTGATCCCAATGTGGAGCGCCTAATCCTGCCAAAGCAGGCACTACATATACACCGCCGTTATCTTGAACGGATGCTGCTAGAATTTCGCTATCTTTTGCATGTCTGATGAATTCCAGCTCATCACGCAACCATTGAATAATCGCACCACCAATAAAAATACTTCCTTCCAATGCGTATGTTGTTTTACCATTTATTTTCCAAGCTACAGTCGTTAATAGTTTATTGGCAGACTCCTTTGGTTTTTGTCCGATATTCATCATCATAAAACAACCCGTTCCATAGGTTGTTTTTAACATACCCTCTTCAACACACATTTGTCCAAATAGTGCTGCATGTTGGTCACCAGCAATACCAGCAATCGGTAGTTTTGAGGCAAATAAAGTCGTCGACGTTTTTGTAACAATTTCACTTGATTCACGCACATCAGGCAACATGGAAATAGGGATTTCAAATAAATCCAATAAATCTTTGTCCCATTCCATAGTATGAATATTAAATAACATGGTGCGTGAGGCGTTTGTTACATCTGTAACATGAGATTTTCCATTTGTAAATTTGTAAACTAACCAACTATCAACGGTACCAAAGCATAATCTTCCATTCTTTGCTTTTTCTTTAGCACCATCTACATTGTCTAAAATCCATTTTATTTTAGATGCTGAAAAATACGCATCGATCACCAAGCCAGTCTTACCCTTAATGATACGTTCAGCGCCATCTTTGGCTTTTAACTCATCACAAAATTTAGCCGTTCTTCTATCTTGCCAAACTATTGCGTTATAGACTGGTTTACCCGAATCTTTATCCCAAACAATTGTAGTTTCACGCTGGTTTGTAATACCAATACCTGCAATATTTGTACCATTTATCCCTGCTTTTGAAACGACTTCGGCAGCGACTGATGCTCTGTCTCTTATACACATCTCCGAGCCCACGAGACAGGCAGAAATCTCGT
>OLID01000751.1_pt1 | contig 11574 bp, 12 predicted proteins | sample 1609361 | NCBI WGS metagenome assembly OLID01 (sample SAMN05416778, study PRJEB24817) | seawater metagenome | isolation source: Sea water | place: Canada:Atlantic | collected 2013-07
GAGATTTCTGCCTGTCTCGTGGGCTCGGAGATGTGTATAAGAGACAGTATCAGGTTTTAGCATTAGCCAAAAACGCTGAACCGGTGTTAATTGTGTTTGTTTCAAAATTGTAATTTTATTTGTTAATCAATCTTTAATTCACTTTTGATAAGTTGGACAAAAAAGAGGGTGACTGAATCAACTCCCTCATGAGTGTCGGTTAACCTTGGCAAATGTTCAGCAAAAAACCTTTGATGATGAGCGCCTTCTATTATTGTTGAAACAAGCATATGCGGATATTGATAATCCTTGTCTATTTCTAAAATAATTGATGCGACAGCTTCCACTAATTCCTTGTATGTAAGGAAGAAACCTTCCTTGTTGTCTCTGTCTACTTTTTTGCAATGATAAACTTTAGAAGATTCGGTAATTACTATTAAATGAAGTTTTACCTCGTTGATGTAATCAAATTGTTCATCCAACAATACAGGTTCAGTCAAAGCTATGATTACGTTTTCTAACCTCTTTTCTGAAGATTCAATATTGATTGTTTTAATAGCACATTTGTGCTGTAGCCAACTCCAATACCACATTGTGAGGTACGTTAATAGATTGTGTTTATTTTCAAAATACCTGTAAATTGAAGCTTCAGTACTTGCAATAGAATCGGATAACTTTTTAAAAGTGAAATCCTCGAAACCAATTTCACTCATTAATTCTATCGTACCAGAAAGAATTTTCTTCCCAAGATCACTGGTTAGAGGGTCTTTTTTGTAGACTTTTTCGTTGATCTTTGATGCGATATTAGAATGTATTACAATCATAATTAATAGTTTTCGAAGACAAATATAATAGTAATACTATCAATATCGAAAGTGTTAACAAAAATTAAGGTTATTTTTCTTTAGAACTAGGTGGTTCTTGATTCTCGTACAGGCCATGTGACTTTGAATCATTTATTTCCACCAATCATTTAAAATTTATTTGGTAGCTTAGCGTTATCAATCTACATGAAACGTTTAATCCACATAGCAGTCATCATCTTATTTGTTTCTTCAACAAATGCACAGGAAATTATTCCAAAATATACATTTAATGTAGATATAGGCCTGCCAGTGACGTTGAGAAGTAAGCCTTTCAATAGTTATATGCAGGGCCTGGTTTGTGCCAATATTTATGGGCAATACAGCCTTCCATTTCATCTTAATTTCGGTTTGGGAATACGTTATTCGTTGTTTAACATTAATGAATTCTCAGTTCCTGAAGCGAACGATGGTTCTATTCATACGGGGGCAGCATATTTAAAAATTGGTTGGGACAAATTTATTACTGAACGATTTGCCATGGACTTAGGAGTTCGTGCAGGTTATTCGTTGAATTATGTGAATACTGATTTAAACAAAACGCTCGGAGAAAATCCACGCGAAATTGGAGCTGTTTTAATTGAACCTACATTGGGATTTATTCTTTCTGCAGATGAGCAAAACTCTTATCGATTACACATTGGATATTGCATAGAAACGTTTCCAGTTTCACCTCAAACTTTAGGTTTTCCGTCAGATAGTGGATTTGATCCTAGTAAGTATGGGAAGACCACGCAGTTCCTTGTTTTTGGATTTGGGTACACGCATTATTTTAAAAACAAGTCGCAATAGTTCATGTTTGTTCAATCCAATCGCTTGAGTGATATTAAATCGTATTATCACTCAAAATTATCATCTATTTATACCGAAAGTGAAATTAATCTAATGCTCAAGTATTTAGCGATTAAACGACTGGGTATTAATAGTGTGGACTACATTAATTCATTGAATGATTTACTTTCTGAATCGGATTTATTGTTTTTTAATTTCGCGATGAAACGTTTGTTGAAAAATGAACCGTTTCAGTACATTATAGGCGATGTAGAGTTTTATGGATTGGAATTGAATTGTGATGCTCGAGCATTAATTCCTCGTCCGGAAACCGAAGAATTGGTTGATTGGATTTTAGATTCTATAGAAAAGAACACTGTTGTAAAAATTGTTGATTTATGCGCTGGTTCGGGCTGCATCGCATTGGCGTTGAAATCGAATTTACCGAATTCAGAAATTATTGCTGCCGAACTTTCTGCAGATGCAATTGCCTTGATCGAAGAAAACTGTCAGAAAACAAGTTTAGATGTAGTTCCATTAAAGATAGATGTTTTAAAGGATGAAGCATATTCTTCCTTTGAAGAGAATGGTTTCGATCTTTGGGTTTCAAATCCTCCTTATATCCCGAATAAAGATAAAGATTTAATGTCCCAGAATGTGCTTGGATTTGAACCGCATATGGCTTTGTTTGTAGAAGATCATGATCCGCTGATTTTTTACATTAAACTCGCTGAAAACGCGAGGAAATACCTTAAGAAAAACGGCTATTTGTATTTTGAGATTCATGAACAATATAGCGAAGAAATGAACGCCCTGTTGCTTGAGCAAGGGTTTGTTAACATTGAATTGAGGAAAGATTTACAAGGAAAAGCGAGAATGATGCGTGCACAAAATGTAATTTCAAGCTATGAATCAAAATGAAGCACTCGAAGAAATTACGCGTCTTAGCGAGGAGTTAAATCGTCACAATTATTTGTATTATGTAGAAAGTCAACCAGAAATTTCTGATTATGACTTCGATATGTTATTGGAAAAACTTCAAAAATTGGAGATTCAGTTTCCTGAATTCGCTTCAGAAAATTCACCAACTAAACGAGTAGGAGGAGATATTACGAAGAAATTTGAATCGGTTAAGCACCGTTATCCCATGATGTCCCTATCGAATACGTATTCTGAAGAGGATATTAGTGATTGGTTTAATCGAATTGCAAAATTGGTCGAAGGAAAAATAGAATATGTTTGTGAGCTAAAATATGATGGTGTTGCCATTGGAATTCAATATGTTGATGGAAAATTGACGCAAGCTGTAACGCGTGGAGATGGAACCCAAGGAGAAAATGTAACGAATAACGTAAAGACGATTCGTACGATTCCTTTGTCGTTAAATGGCGATTTTCCAGCGGACTTTGAAATCCGCGGAGAGATATTTTTTCCGTTAAAGAACTTTTTAGCCTTAAACAATCAGCGAAGAGAAGATGGCGAGGCTGAGTTTGCGAACCCAAGAAACACGGCCTCTGGCACGTTGAAAATGCAAGATTCTAAGGTTGTTGCAGAACGTGGATTAGATTGTTTTCTATATGGTGTTTATGGAACCGGAAACATTCGACCTGGGCACTACGAAATGGTTGAAAAAGTAGCCGATTGGGGATTTAAAATTCCGAAAAACGAAAACCGCTATATTGAAAAAGTAGATTCCTTGGAAGGTGTTATGGAGTTTATTCACTATTGGAACGAAGAACGAAAAAACTTACCTTTCGAAATAGATGGTATCGTTATAAAGGTGAACGATTATTATTTGCAAGAAGAACTTGGTTTTACGGCTAAATCTCCTCGTTGGGCAATAGCGTACAAATTCAAAGCAGAACGCGTTGAAACGATTTTAGAAAGCGTTCAATACCAAGTTGGAAGAACGGGAGCAATCACTCCTGTAGCGAATTTAAAACCAGTTCAATTGGGGGGGACGACAGTAAAACGCGCCTCTTTACACAATGCAGATCAAATTGAAAAACTAGATTTACACTTGCTCGACTCTGTATACGTAGAGAAAGGTGGAGAAATCATTCCGAAAATTGTTGGTGTAAATCTCGCTGAACGTCAATCGAATGCACGAAAGATAGAGTTTATTTCAACTTGTCCAGAATGTGCAACAGAATTAGTGCGAACGGAAGGAGAAGCGCAACATTATTGCCCAAATGAAACAGGTTGCCCTACTCAAATGAAAGGGAAATTGGAACATTTTATAAGTCGCAAGGCAATGAATATAGATGGACTGGGAGCCGAGACTGTTGATGCGCTTTTTGAGAAGGGATTGGTGCGTAATTGTGCCGATTTATATGATTTAACCTTTCATCAGGTTGTTGAATTGGAACGTATGGCAGACAAATCTGCAAATAATTTGATCGCAGGAGTAGAAGCTTCAAAAGTAATTCCTTTCGAGCGAGTATTGTTTGGATTGGGAATTCGTTTCGTGGGTGAAACTGTAGCAAAAAAGCTAGCATTTGCATTGAAAAATATTGACGCAATTATGCAGTCGAACTTCGACGGTTTGATTGCTATTGATGAAATTGGAGATAAAATCGCAATGTCAATAATTGCCTATTTCGAAGATCCGAAAAGCATTGAATTGATTAATCGTTTAAAAGATAAAGGACTGCAATTTGAAGTCGAAGAAAAAGCAGTGGCATCCAATAAGTTTGAAGGAATGGCATTTGTTGTTTCCGGTGTTTTTAATGCGTTTTCGAGAGATGAATTGAAAGAAGTAATTGTTTCAAACGGCGGTAAAAATGTTGGGTCCATCTCAGCTAAAACTACGTTTGTTGTAGCAGGAGACAAAATGGGGCCCGCAAAACTTCAAAAAGCGACTGACTTAGGTGTTAGGATACTTACTGAAGATGAATTTATTGAACTCCTAAACAATTAGAATGAATTCAATTTGGAGTCAAATAAAACAAGCGCTTTTTGTGGTTCATTTCACAAATGTAGAAGACGTGAAAAGTTTTCGTGATGCGATAAAAGAAGCAGGCTTGAACATAAACGATTGTGAGATTATCGCGGTTGTGGCAACAAAGAAAGAGAAAGACCTGTTGCCAGTAATCAGTTCCGTTACCTTTGTAAATACAAAGGAGTTTGGTTTACTCGGTAAAATAAAAAATGAAAATTTCAAGAAGGTAATTCCACGTGCATTTGATGCTTTGTTCTATGTGGGTGACTTTTCAAAGTCACTGTCAAAACATATTTCAAGAATTAATAAAAAGATTGCAATTGGAATTAATTCACAAATGAATGACTGTAGCGTTTATATAAACACAAACAGCGGCGGTAACACACATTTAGTTAATTTTGCAAAACAAACTTTAGAAAAAACAATATGAACAATCCATTCACAGGTTCGGGAGTAGCGTTAGTGACGCCATTCAATGAGGATTTAACAGTCGATTTTGCAGCATTGAAAAAACTCGTGCGTTATCAAATTGACAGTGGAACAGATTTTCTTGTGGTTCAAGGTACTACTGGAGAATCACCGGTATTATCGAAGGAAGAGAAATTTGAAGTACTGAAGGCTGTTCAAGAAGAGAACAATGGTCAATTAAAAATTGTTTTTGGAGTTGGAGGTAACAATACTATTGAAGTAGGAAAGTTGTTAAAAGCTTTGCCAAATGGAATTGACGGGATTCTTTCCGTTTCCCCATATTATAACAAACCAACTCAAAGAGGAATTATAGAACATTACAAGTATATCGCAAGTTGTACTGATTTGCCAATTATTTTATATAATGTACCTGGACGAACAGGTTCAAACGTACTTCCTGAGACAACGTTGGCATTGGCAGAGATTGATAATATCGTAGCAATGAAGGAAGCTTCAGGAAGTATGGAGCAAATTATGGAAATTGTCATGAAGGCTCCTGAAGGTTTTGGAGTGTTGTCGGGAGATGACGCGATTACAATGCCTTTAATTACAACAGGTGTTGTCGGAGTTATTTCGGTTGTAGCGAATGCTTTTCCAAAGAAATTTTCAGATATGGTACACGATGCTATGAATGGAGATATAGCTGCCGCTAGAAAAAATCACTACGATTTGTTTTCTGTGACGAAAATGTTATTTGAGGAAGGCAATCCTGGCGGAGTGAAAGTTGCGCTGGCAAAACAAGGAATAATGAAACCAACTTTGCGCATGCCGTTATATCCTGTGTCTGACGGATTAAAAAATAGAATTGAACTAGAAACAGAACGATTGATTACTGGATGAGAGAAGCAAAAAGCATTATAGAAACAATAAAAAACGCAAAGAGAATTGTTATCACGAGTCATAAATCCCCTGATGGAGATTCTGTTGGTAGTTCTTTGGGGTTGCTGCGCTTCGTTCAAGCTTTAGGATACAATGCTGTTGTTTGTCACCCAGATCCTTGTCCTAATTTTATTGATTGGGTAAAAGAGAATGACACAATTATCGATTTTGAAAATAATCCTGCTGATGTGAAAGAGCATTTGGAAGCAGCAGATGTGCTATTTGCCCTAGATTATAATGGTGCTGGCCGCTTGGGAAATGAAATGGGGGAATTGTTTACCGCAGCATCAGGAAAAAAAATAATGATTGATCATCACTTAAATCCTGATGATTTTGTGGATGTGGCTATTTCAGATCCTAGTGTTTGTTCTACTTCACAGTTAATTGTTGAGTTGATCGTGGCTTCAGGAAACAGCGATTTAATAAACGCTTCCATAGGAAATCCGTTGTATTTAGGAATTATGACCGATACAGGTTCTTTCCGTTTTTCATCTGTAACTTCAAGAACACATGAACTACTCGCACTTTTATTGAAATCAGGTGTTAAACAATCGGATATTCATGAAAAGACATTTGATAACAACCGTTTAGATCAGTTAAGATTACGTTCATATATTATTGCGGAACGTTTGGAGATAGTAGAGCAATATGGAATAGCAATAATTTCAGTCACAAATAAAGAAAAAGAGCGCTTTCATTACATTAAAGGTGATACCGAAGGCTTGGTGAATGTCGCTTTGGCAATAGAAGGGATAAAAGTAGCGGCATTTTTCGTGGAAGGAGATGATATGGTTAAAATTTCATTTAGATCCAAAGGAGATATTGCTGTGAATCAGCTTTCAGCTGACAATTTCAATGGAGGTGGACATAAAAATGCAGCAGGAGGAGCATCTTTTGTTAGTTTAGAAGAAACAATTGAAAAATTCAAATCATTGGTTCCAAAATACTTTTAATATGCGATTATTCAATTTATTACTGTTAATGGTGCTAATTAGTGTATCGTGCTCAGAGGAAGAAGAGAAAAAACCAGAAATTAATTGGTCGAATGAGTACTCCATAGATTTAAGCAAAGAAATTACAATTCAGGAAGAAATTGACATCAAGCTGTTTCTTGAAATGCATAAGGATTGGAAAATGACGAAAACCGGAAGTGGATTACAATATTATATTTACGAACACGGTGATATTGATACTTCTTATTCACCCATGCCCGGGAATACAGCGCGGATTGAATATGAAATTACGATGTTAGATGGAACATTGTGCTACAAAACGGAAGACGATGAATATGAAAACTTTAAAGTTGATCGAAGTGAAATTGAATCGGGGGTGCAAGAAGGTATTAAAAAAATGACAATAGGTGACAGAGCTAAGTTGATTATTCCAAGTCATTTAGGTCATGGATTACTAGGTGATCGAGATAAAATACCGCCTTTAACAACATTAGTGATAGATATTTACTTAACAGGAATTCAAATATGAAAGAATTAGTTTTTGCATGTATTGGTTTGACTTTGTTTACTGTGTCATGTGATACAAGCGGAGTGAAGAAAGAAAAAATTGAAACAGCCGAAAAGCCGGAGAAAGAACAATCATATGAACGAAGTGACTTGGATCAAGAACATGCGGTTGCCGATGAGAAAAAAATGGACAATGGAATTGTTATTCGATGGTTTGAACACGGTTCTGGTGATAAAATAAAAGATGGCGAACTTGTCGAAATTGATTATAAAGTGCTTTTAAAAGATAGAACTGTTGTTGATGGAAATCACTTGTTAAAAATGGAAAGCATGCCATTTATGGTTGGATTTAATATGCAAACGAAAGGCTGGGATATTGCGCTGCGTGAGTTGAAAGTAGGTGATTTTGCTGAAATCATCATTCCGAGTGACTTGGCGAGAGGAAGCAAAGGAATTGAAGGGCTAATTCCACCAAATGCCGATAATATTTTGAAGATTAAAATTCTAAAAAGAAAAACACCAACTCGCTCGGTGGATGGAAATAAAGTGTGGGTCTTTGAAGAAAATTTAAATAATAAAATGAAGTTTGATGAAGGAAAGGAGATTGAGTTTCATTGTATGACTTCGACACCGACAAAAGCGTTTTATGTAAATACATATCGTTTGAATGAGCCGTTTAAAATGAGACTGGAAGATAGCGGACTGGTTCCAGGCTTGAAAAAAGCGTTAATTAATGCTAAAAAATCGGACAGGATGTTTGTGCTTGTGCCAGCTTCTGAAGCTTATGGTAACAAGGGTTATCTTGATATTGTCAAACCAAATGAAGATTTGTTTTATAATATTTTAGTAATGGATGTGCGAAAAGATTAATATCAAAATTGTATCTTTACGCGCTTAGAAAGCAAATCCTATTGAGAAATACTGGCATGTACAAATTAATTACACTTTTTTTTATTGTTTTAAGCTTTTCATCTTTTTCACAAAAAGTTCTAGATACGCTTGATATTAAGGAAGGTACAATGGTTGTTTATGTAAACCGGACATGGGAATTTATTCAAGATGTAAATTTTGATGGTGTAATGAACAGGCGTCTTCATGAAGAGGTTGTTTTAAATAAAGATATCGGGTTTATTCAGACGTGGGATCACGACCAATGCTATACTTCTGGTTACAGTAATGATCAAAATAAACTTACTGATACAATCTGGATGTGCTTGGAAGGAGCTGATTTACCAGATAAATTCGTAAAACCTGCTGATGGTATTATAACGTCTCATTATGGATGGAGACACGGAAGAAATCACAATGGAACAGATATCGATTTAAATACAGGTGATGCAGTTCGCGCTGCATGGGGAGGTAAAGTTCGTTACTCTCAGTACAATGATGGTGGATTTGGAAATTTAGTTGTAATCAGACATTACAACGGTTTAGAAACGTTTTATGCTCACTTGAGTAAATTGTTAGTTGTGCCAAATCAATTAGTTGAAGCAGGCGAGACAATAGGACTTGGAGGGAATACAGGACATTCTTATGGTTCGCATTTGCATTTTGAAGTTCGTTTTTATGATATTCCAATTGATTCGGAAAAAATTATTGATTACGAAACGCAAACCGTTATCGATGAAAATCTTTTAGTTACGAAATCGTTATTTAGACCAGGTTCACATTCTTCGTCTTCGAACACAGTCGCTTCAAAATCTTCCTCAGGTGGAACATATTACAGAGTTCGCTCTGGCGATACACTAGGAGCAATTGCTGGTAGAAATAGAACGACAGTTTCCAAAATATGTCAATTAAATGGAATTCGACCGACTACCGTGTTGCAAATAGGAAAGAACTTACGAGTGCGTTAATTATTTATTCAGTTAGCGCCTTTGTCTAGCTAATTGTTTTACTTTTATATCAATGAAAAACAGCATCATATTTACATTATTTCTCGTTTCATTCGTTCTTGTGAGCTGCAATGGATATAACCGCGTTGTTAAATCTGACAATTACGATGAAAAGTTTCAAATGGCAAATGAGCTGTATGACAAAGGTGAAGAATTACGTTCAGTAACTTTATATGAACAAGTTTATCAGAGAATTCCAAAGTCTGGAGAAGGTGAAGTTTCCTATTTTAGAATAGGTAAAGCTTACTTTATTAACGAAGATTATGTAATGGCTGAATACTATATGGGACAGTTTGCTCAACGATTTCCAATCAGTCCTAAAGCAGAAGAGGCAATGTTTTTAAGTGCTTTATGTTCAGTTGAAAAATCTCCAGAATATTCCTTAGATCAAACAGAAACAGAAATCGCAATTAATAATTTGCAACAGTTTATTGACCGTTATCCTGAGACATCCTTGTTAGACACCTGTAATTTGATTATTGATCAGATGCGTACAAAGCTTATGTATAAAGACTATACAATTGTTAAAATGTACGCCAAAACAGAGCAGTTCCATGCTGCTGTGAGTTCTGGATTGACTTTTATTTCGGATTACCCTAAATCCGAATACCTTGAAGAAATCCATTACATCTTAGTGAAAAATTCTTATTTACTTTCTAAAAACAGTGTTGATAGTAAAAAAATGGAAAGAATTGAAGATACTTTTGAAAGATATCGTACTTTTGTAGAACTATTTCCAGAATCGGATTACCGAAATTCGCTTGCTGGGTATATGGATGTATTGTATAAGGAAAAAGATCAGTTAACGATAAGTAATAAATAGTATGAATTTTAAGAACAGCACTGCCGAAAAAACAACAATCACTCGTGATACTGTTAAAATGGAGGCAAACACTTCAAATATTTACGAATCAATCGTAATGATGTCAAAACGATCAAATCAATTAAGTGTTGAATTGAAAGAAGAATTGACTCAAAAATTACAAGAATTCGCTTCTACAACTGATAACTTGGAAGAAATTTTTGAAAATAGAGAACAAATTGAAATCTCTCGTTTTTACGAAAGATTACCAAAGCCTGTTGCCATGGCAATGCAAGAGCTTTTGGAAGATAAAATTTACTCGCGTAACCCAGAGGTTCCGGGAGAAGGAAAATAAATTAAAATGCGAGGGAAACGAATCCTTCTTGGAATAACCGGGGGAATCGCTGCGTATAAGATCGCATTCCTAATTCGTTTATTAAAAAAGAATGAGGCAGAAGTCAAATGTATAATGACTCCTGCCTCTTGTGATTTTATAAGTCCGCTCGTCGTCGCAACCCTTTCTGAAAATCCAGTTGGAATTGAATTTTGGAATAAAAGCGATGGTACATGGAACAATCATGTAGAATACGGTTTGTGGGCGGATGTATTTCTTATCGCACCACTCACGGCAAACACTTTGAGCAAAATGGCAACAGGAAGTTGTGACAATTTATTATTGGCAACTTACCTTTCCATGAAAACAAAAACAATCGTCGCTCCAGCAATGGATTTGGATATGTACGCTCATCCAACTGTACTTCGAAATTTAAAACAAATTGAATCCGATGGTGTTCAGCTAATTCCAGCTGAATCTGGACAATTAGCAAGTGGTTTAGAAGGGGAAGGAAGAATGGCAGAACCAGAAACAATTTTCCAAGTTCTGTTGAATAATTATAGTTCGCTTAAAAATGACTTTGAAGGAAAAAACGTACTTATTACCGCTGGTCCAACATATGAAGAGATAGATCCTGTCCGGTTTATTGGAAATCATTCCAGTGGAAAAATGGGATACGCTATTGCTGAAGCATTTTTGAACCAAGGAGCGCACGTCACACTGATTACTGGTCCAACTAAATTGGAGCTTCAACATAAGAATTTAGAACTTATTCCAATTAAATCTGCAAACGAATTGCTCGCTAATGTTCAAAAGTATTGGAACGAAGCAGAAATTGGCGTTTTTTCTGCCGCAGTGGCAGATTACCGTCCGAAAGAAAAATCTCCAGAGAAAATTAAGAAATCGGAAGATGTTATGACCATTGAATTGGTAAAGAATCCCGATGTACTGAAATGGGCAGGAGAAAATAAAAATGAGAGGCAAACTTTAATTGGTTTCGCATTGGAAACGGAAAATTTGGAGGAAAACGCAAAAGCTAAATTGAAGTCAAAGCATCTAAATATGATTGTTATGAACACAATGAAAGATATTGGTGCGGGATTTGGTGTTGACACAAACAAAATTAGTATCTTAGATAATTACCTGTCTCTTATACACATCTCCGAGCCCACGAGACAGGCA
>OLID01000753.1_pt1 | contig 11555 bp, 8 predicted proteins | sample 1609361 | NCBI WGS metagenome assembly OLID01 (sample SAMN05416778, study PRJEB24817) | seawater metagenome | isolation source: Sea water | place: Canada:Atlantic | collected 2013-07
CCAGCCAATGGCCAGGTAGGGCGGTTTACAGTGGTAGTTGCCTGCCGGCGTCGACCACCCAGCCGCGCTCAAATTCACCGTGTGCGTGAAACCACTTAAGTTCCAGGCTCTGGTTTTGATGATTTGCTTTCAGACTCAAAATACTTCACAAAAAGAGTTAACGAGCTGCCGAAGTAGTAACCAACCACGACCCCACCCCATTCCTTGATCACGTTTGGTAATTGATAAGTGCCGTCAAACGCATGCATGAATATTGGCACGGCGATAATGCACAGGGCCAGTATTGCGGTTATCACATTGGTCATAATGAAGACAAATGATATTGGGGAAGATTTCATATCAGGTTCCTGTGTAAGCCATGTAATATTTCTTTACGTCCTTAGCAGTATCTGAGACGCCATCCAGATAATCGAGGCTGAACGCTTCGACGATAGACACATACAGCTCTGCAAATTTCCGCGTATCTGGATCTTGTTGTATAAAGTTTCGAAACCGATCATCTAACATCATCGAGCCATCAACGATCCCGCGTGACAGTTCGAACTCGCGATGCAGGCAGCTTGATCCGATTAGAAGGTATCTCGTCAAACTAGTCTGCCAGTCATCATTTGCCTTTACTGTGGCATGATAGTCATCTGCTCTTGTTAATTCTTCAAGTAGCTTTGAGCTCATGGATACACAGTCAGTAAATTGTCGTGAATCGAATAGCTGGTATGCAATGCTGACATAGTTCGTAAACAGTCCATTGAGATTCTGTTCAGCAAGGCTGTGAAGGCGGTTTTTTCTATAATTCCCTAGGTTGGATCCAAATAGAGGTAAACCGTCGATTTCTTTGTTGCCCAGATTTGCCAGGAAATTCGCATATGTCATTACCAGATCGATGTTTTCTTTCGAACTGTTGTAGATGTTATCCCAGACTGTAAGGGTGTACGGCAAGTTTTCCGGGCGAGTTATCGAATCTTCATATGTATGGAAATAAGACAATGCTGCACTGTTTCCATTGCTCAACTCAACCAGCTCATGAACGTAAAGTTTTTCCAGAAATAGCAAGGCGAGTGGAGTATTTCCAGCCTCGAATGCATCTCTCGCTCTCATATGCAATGAGACAAAAAAAGCATCATTGGCGTTTACAAATCTCTCAGTCTTGGTCAATTCTCTGATATCAGGGCTTGGATAAGTGGAGTTATGGACCAATTGGATTGGCAGATATAGCCGATAGTCAGAATCAGTTGCTTCCCAATAGCCCGAAATCATGAAGTACTCGCTTTCCCGCGGTATCAATTCTTCCGCTTCGTATCGGTTGTTCCGGTCACGTTCCAGTTCCATGGACATGAACTCAACTGAACCTAGCAGTTGTTTTAATTCTAGGTCTACCGATGCTACACCGCTGGCGGAAGGGTTTAGGCCTGATGCATTGAAGAAAAACCTGAATGGACGCTGTTCCTGAGCCGAAGTCAAATTCGTGAAAGAGAGTAAAGCGCAGCCAATGAGCACAGAAATCAGAGAGGGTTTTTTCATTGCTTTCACCCTTTGTTATTTCATTATATTCAGAATGGGCTCATGACAACTAACATTCTATCCTTCAGGTGCCCGTAAACTCGATAAAAATCGTGTAATCGCCGGACACAAGAGCTGGAGCTAAATTCAATTAATGTTGAACGTGATATTGTGAATTAGGGAATAAGTCTCTGACTTAATTGCCCCACACCCCATTCCTCAATTCGGCCCAGACATACTCATAGGGTGCTGCATGCCCATGGCGTCGCGGGAGCGGTTGCGCTCGGAGCCTTGCAGTTCGCCGATGGCCGGCCCACCCTGGTTGTAGATGCCGCCGCGCAGGGCTGACAGCAGGTAGCTCATGTCGTCGGTGGCGATGTTGTCGTCGGTAAACTGCGCCACTGTTGCCAGGATCGCCTGCTCGCGGGTATTTGCATCCAGCCCGGGGTAGGCGATGATATCGGCAATGGCCGCATCCAGCATGTTCAGGTTGTCAACGATGATCGAGGCCTCAGGCGCCAGGGTGTACAGGGTTGGCGCTATCGTTGGTACCGTGGGCATCTCCACGGGCGAGGGGAACATGCTCATGCCGCTGTCTGACCCCAGCTTGTTGTAGTAGCGCTCCAGCGTGTCAGCAACACGACCTGCAAACTGCGGGTCCACCTGCCCTCGGATGATGGCCTCCAGGGAGGCCAGTTGCAGCCATTGATTGGACCAGAGCAGGCCACTGAGGCGCGGGTAGGCGCTCTTCAGGCTGCCAGCATAGGTGTGGTCAAGATACAGCGAGACCGGCTTGGGTCGCCCGGCGACGGCGTGCATGGGATCCCCGGTTCGATAATCCTCAATGACTGCCTGGGTTGCCTGCACTTTGGCATCAATGCTCCTGGCCGGGTCGGTCCACAGCGCCCACAGCTGCTCTTCGAATTGCCGGCCCGCAGCCAGCACCATCGCGGCGTGGCGGGGTAACGCAGCAACATTGTCATAAGCCTCGGCGGCGGCCGTGTCAGCGTGGTCGGCACGCACCAGTCGTCCCATGTCGACCCGCACCTGCACATCCAGCGCGCGATAAGGGCCGTTCATATCCATGTCATGCGTATCGCTGCTGCCGGAACCGTGCATCATGCCGTGTGACATCATCTGTCCGTGGCCCTGGTCCTGCCTTTGTTCCAGTTGCTTACGCATGTCCGCCCGCGCCTGAGCGTATTGGGGGTCCATGTTTGTCTTGACGATAGCATCCAGCGCAGCGGCATGGGTGACCGTGAAGGCGTCATAGAGCCGGGCCAGTTCGACATGCTCTGTCTCGGGATTGGCCTGCGCGAGGGCGCTGGTGGACAGCGAGAGCCCCAGCAACAGCGCCACGACGGGCCTGCAAAACGTTAGCTGCTTGCTGAGCATGGTCAAAACCCCGCGTATCATTCGGTGACGACAACACGCTGATAGGCGTTGCTCCAGCAACACTGGTCCAGGGCATCGCTGTCGGAAGCATTCCAGTTATCGAGACGGGCGCGAATCAGGTATTCGCCCGGTGCGGAGAACGAGGCTGTCACCCGTGCGGGTCCCTCGCTTTCCTTGACCGCCACGGCATGCTGCGGCGGCGCGTTGCGGCTCAGCGGTGAGGCAGGACGCGTGTCGAGGAAGGGCATCGACTCATGTGCGATGAAGTTCACCTCACCGGGCCCCTGATGTTTGTACCAAGAAACCCGGGTGTCCAGCGGTTTGGCATAACGCGGATCGTTTGAGTCGTAGCTGGACGGGTCATGGGCCCAGACCTCCAGAGTGACAGGCTGATTGATCGCCGCTTGCAGTGCCTGCCTGGCGATGATGCCTTCCGGGCCCACACCATGCGGTCCGCGCTCACTGAAACCGATCCGTGGCTGAACGCTGCCCTGAGGGCGCGGGTTGCGGTCCAGTTCGTAGGCCGTGGAGCCACGCTCGCCGGGTACTTTGAGCTCTTCACCCTCGGAGATCAGGTGCCACCAGATGGTTTCTCCGTCCATGGCGGCGGGGATGGTGACGGCAAATACACCGTGGTGACGCCCGGGCAGAAAGTACTCTGGCTGCATGCCGCTCAGGCCTTCCGGCTCAATGCGATTGTTCTCCCCCAACGGGATAAGCACCGGCTCCCGGTTGCGATTCTGATAACCGAAGGAAACCGTCACCGATCCGTCTTCGTTGCCATACCAGCCTTCCATGAATGGAATGACGGGCGTGCCAGCGCCAGGGGACGGTCTCAGTAAACGGTCATCCGGTTGCGCGCCAAGGCTGGTGATCATCGACACATTTGCCAGCAGCACCAGCGCCGCTCGAGCCGCTCCATCCGCAAAGGAACTCATAAATCGCATGTACATGCTCTCCATTCTTATTATTAATATTTGCTTCCTAGCAGGTTGTTGAAAAACGTATTCGAGGCAGCCAGTGCGAGCCTGTTCTCAACGAAGCAATGGCAACGCACGACTGCATGGATGCAGGAGGTAGAGCGACGCAGGAAGCCAAAGCCGAGATAGTTTTTCAACAGCCTGCTAGTTGTTTGACGTCATGGCCAGGGCCCCGTTTTCGTTGGCTTTGCGCTCGGCCAACAATTCCTGATAGGTTTCCTCGTCAAGATGGGACACCGCTATCCAGGCATGTGTCATTTCATCGGCGGTGCGCTGCCCCCAGGCGACCCACTGGCGAGGGTCAGGGTTGTTGGGGTTGTCGGCGGTATTGTCATACCACTGTTTGATGATCAGCACGGCCCCGGTGGGCAGCAGCGGTGCGGCATCAGGCTCGAACAGGTGGCTGTGATGCCACACCGCGCTCCAGTCGGAAATTGAGCTGACCACTTCGGTTCGGCCGGTCTCCGGATAGAAAATCTCCAGCGATGCAGCGTTCATGCGCAGGTGGCCATGAGGCTGGAAACTGTCGATCCGCACCGGGTGATCAAATGTGTGCAACCCCTGGGTCATGATCTTGCCGTGGGGAGGAATGAGCAGATCTCCCTGGTTCAGCTGATACGATGCCAGGTCCTGCTTGATGTCGGCCTGGTAATCCTCGTCATGCAGCCAGATGCCCAGTTCAACAACGTTGTCCTCGATCATGGTACCGGGCGCAACGGCGCCGATGCCGCCGGGATACAGGTGAATGTCCCACTGCACCAGTTTGTCGGCGGAGGCCGTGCGGCAGACGCCTTCGGGGATGATCTCGCCCCATTTGCCCATGGCGTACTCGGTCAGCGGGCTTCGGGAAACGTTACCGTTCTCGTCGACTTCTGCGAAATAGGTATTGGCGTGGTGCACCACGGACTTGGCATCACCGCGGGGTTTCACCTGCACGGCCTTGATGCAGCGATCCGAGGTCAGCCCGCTCTCAACAAAATGGATATCCCACAGGTCATTGCCGCTGGCCGGCACATCAATGGAATTTGACGCCAGCACGATATCCGGCTGACCGAATTGATCAGCAAAATTCCATTCTGCCAGGTCAGGCAGGTCCGGCATGGCAGGTATTTCGTTGAGGTTGCCGGATGGTGCCCCCTGTCCGACCCAGGCGACGATGGTATCAATTTCTTCCTCAGACAGACGCCAGTCGCCCTGCAGTTCCTGGATGCCGATGCCATGGTCGTAGGAGTAGGGGGGCATCTTGCGGTTGACGACCCGGTCCTGGATCAGCGGCGCCCAGGGTCGCACCTGTTCGTAGTTGGTCAACTGCATGGGTGCAATGCCACCTTCGCGGTGACAGACCACGCAGTTTTCATTGATGATGGCTGCCACATCGGCGGCGTAGGTCGTCTGCGTCGTGGCCGGGTTCTGATGCTGGGCGCTGGTTTCCTGCGACAATCCTGGTCCTGCCACCACCAACATCATGAGGGCCGCTAATCCTGCGCAGGTCTTGCCTAACATGCCGGGAGTGTGTCTTGTTTTCATTGTGTTCTCCTCGAGTAATGTCATGGACTTACTTAAACCAACAGTACAATAACCGGCGACAAAATAGAAGACAGTTTAATGCCGCGCAGACCTGAAGTTGCTGGCTGAACCAGCCCCGGTTAAAAGCGCTCGGCAATATTCAAAAAAGCCAACGATAGGCGCTCTGTTACCTTTTCTCCCAAATCTCATACAGGTTCAGGCATTACGCACGAACGAATTATTGATGCATCCGGAGGCGACAAAATCTGTTCGGAAACACACGTTTGTCAACAAATAATTATGAACGTGCGTTCGAAAAATTATAGGGGATTATGTCGAGCGCGACTAATTTAGAAAATATTCCAAAGCCGTCTGAAATCTAGTAGACGCAGCTGGTTCTCATTGCTATTTTAAGCGTGTGTGATCCATCTAATATAAATAAAAATGAGGTACACAATGAGAGAGTCCCGCCCAAGCCAGCCATGCCCATCGTTTACTGTTAAACTCCTGAGTTCCGCGATAGCCCTAGCCCTTCTTGGTGGCGCCGGACAAACCCTCGCACAACCCCCGACACAAACCCCGGAGATGGAAGAGATCGTCGTAACCGGATCTTTCATCCGACGTTCCGAAGGCATCGTTGCCGCATCACCAGTCACCCAGTTCAGTGCTGAAGACCTCGAGGCGCAGGGAACGGTCAGCATGGCGCAAGTCGTGCAAAACCTTACCTTTAATAATGGCACAGCCGTCACCAACTCCATTCAGGGTGTCACCAGCACGATATCAAATTTCAATTTGCGCGGCCTGGGGCCAAGAGCCACGCTGACGCTGATCGATGGCAAGCGCGTGGCAGCAGACACCACGCAGGCTTTGCTTCCTGCTTCGGCGCTCCAGCGTATGGAAATTGTCACTGATGGCGCAGCAGCCCTATACGGCACAGATGCAGTGGCCGGCGTTGTTAACCTGATTCCTTATCAGTCCTACGACGGTCTTGAGGTGGAGGTCTTCAATGAGGGCGATAGCCGAGGTGATTTTGGACGGACTGAGAGTTCGTTCCTGGGCGGTAGAAGCTTTGGCGATGTTGATTTAGTGGTGGCCGGCTCCTACATCGACTCCTCTACACTGGCATGGAACGAACGCCCGGACTACGTACGCTCCGGCCTGACCCACAACGGCGGCGGCAACCCTGGTAATTATCTGGTTCCTCAACGCGATGCAAATGGTGATTTAACGGGCGGTTCTGCCAGCCGGCCCGATCCGAATTGCGGACGTGAAACGGAAGCCGATCAAGTCTCAGCAGGGAATAATCCCTGGGGCAACCTATTGGGCGGTCGCTGCTTCATGAGCTTCGGCGACACGCGAGACTTTCAACCTGCAACCCAGACCTCGTCACTGTACGGGAATCTAAACTGGGATGTGAGCGAAGATGTCACGTTCCGCTCGCAGGTTATCTGGAATCGTCAGCTCTACCAGAATCGCAACAATCCCAGTAACCCGGGCGCCAGATCCGAAGCACTGGCGGTGGTGAGAGGCGAACTCCCCGGCAACACCTTCAGAGCGACAACCTCGGCTGGTCAGGAACTGTTCGCAGAACCCAGACGCGATGCCGGTGGTGCACTCATCCTGGACGGCTACGGACGACCCCTGCCACTGCGTAACTCGGCCGGTCAGGTCGTATTCGCGAACAATCGCTTCTCGTCGATCGACAACGATCCTCTGGGCGGTGTCGCATTCTACGAGGACGTGAATATCAATGGCGCACAATGGGTGCCATTTAACAGATCCGTGACCAATACGGTTCCCACGGATATGCAGCAGTACGACAACTACCAGCTCAACCATAACGACAAGCGCACCGTGAGATTTTCTACAGGACTGGATTTCCCGATACCGATGTTAGAGGGTTGGGAGGGCAGGGCAGACTATACCTACGGTCTGTTCAACGATGTCAGCAACAGCACCCAGCAATTCAGTCTGGGCGCCGTAAACCAGGGCCTGAACTGCGACGTCATCAACGATGTCGATAGCTGCTACAACCCATTCGCGGCAGTGGACTCACGCTTCAGAACACCGCAGCATGTGGCCGATGCGATTTTCGTACAGGACCAGATCGATAATAAAACCCAACTACAGACCTACGACCTGATCGCGAACGGCGCCGTGCCGCTTGGTGATTTTGAATTGCCTGGTGGTCGGATATCGATGGCGATCGGTTATCAGCGCCGGGAAGAAAAGCAGACCGACGGGCCGACAGCCACCTCGATTCGTGACGATCAGCTTATCGGCTCGCAGGCACTGCCCCGCAGCCAGAGTCGTACCAGCGATTCCTGGTTCGCAGAGTTTGCCATCCCGGTTTTGGACAATCTGGAACTCAGTGCTGCGGTGCGTGACGAGAGTTTCAGTACCGGTCAGAGCGCCGTTGTGGACAAGTTCGGTTTTGTCTACGTTCCGACCAGTTGGTTGAGTGTTCGCGCAACGATGGGTGAGGCGTTCATTGTGCCCACCTTGTCGCAACTTGATTCGCCGGAAGTATGTGGCCTCAGCAACGTGGCCGATCCGTTCTCCACCTTCCAGGGTTTTATCACCTCTTGCCGAAGTGGTAATCCCAATCTGGCATCTGAGACGTCCGACAGCATTTCTGCCGGTATTGATCTGAACCTGATGGAGAATCTGACCTGGTCTATCACCTGGAGTGAAACAGACTTTAAAGATCGTATCGTGAGCACCACAACTGAGGATATCCTGCGCTCCGACTATCGGAATTTTCAGTTGGCCACAGGCTTTAGTCCCACCACCGCAAATCCAAATCCGAGCGCTGCACAAATACAGGCGTGGATGAACGATCCGCGTTCAGATAAGCGCATCGTGCGTAATGCAGCGGACATCACAACGCCTGACCGCATCCTGCAAAGTGACTCCAATGCGTCAACGATGCTGGTGCGCGCCTGGGATACACAACTCGATTACGAGTTCTCTCTTGACGATGTCGGCCTGAACGGATGGGGTGCTGTCAATATGCAGTTGCAGGCAACCTATATGGATACCTATCAGTTCCAGCTCGCGGAGGATGGTCCTGTCCGTGAAGCGGTAGGCAAGCAGAACAATCCTTTTGGTGCGGTGCCTACCATCCCGCAGATTCGTGCGAACCTGCGCATCAATTGGATGCAGGGTAATCACACGGTAAGTGCGACGACGCGCTACATTGATGAGGTCACGTTCGACGCCAGTGAGTTCAGCTTCCAGCAGTTCTTTCCGGGTGCAGAATGGGGTGGCCCAACCGACAAGCTGCGCGCGTGGACGCAGTTGGACATGTTCTACTCCTATCGCGGTTATGAGGCACTTGGCGGTGAGTTTGCCTTCTCAGTCGGGGCACGTAATCTTACCGACAGAATGCCACAGAAGACCGGCATGATTGCTGGCGTTGCTGCTGAAAGTCAGGATGTATTGGGTCGTGTAGTCTACGGCAGAGTAAACTTCCGCTTCCGGTAAGTTCTGAACCGGCTCTATTCTCTGGCCATATCCAGCGGAGGGTGAGCCGGTTCGTCGTCATCTCCTGCGTCGGCTGCCCGGCCGACGCAGATATCAACCGCATACCTTGTCCGGTATTCTGAAGGCGTCATTCCCTGCAGTTGCTTGAATGACTTGTTAAAGGTGGATAGGGAGTTGTAGCCGACCTCCATGGCGATCGTGGAGATGGGCAGGCGTTTCTCGGCAACATTGCGCAGACGCTGGGCGGCATGTTCGATGCGGCACTTGTTCAGCAATTGGTTGAAATTACGGTAGCCCAGCTGCTTGTTTATGAAACGCCGCAGGATGTATTCAGGCCGCGACAGGGTGCGGGCCAGATCCCCGATGGTCAGCTGTGGATCTGCGTACAGTTTGTTGGTCTCCAGCGCCGCCCGGATTTGCTGGGCCAGTGCATTATTGCTGAGTTCCCGTGCATGCAGCGAGGTGACGTTGTCCGCGCGTGTGGCGGGAAAAATCAGCTGCGAAGCGTCCTCGTGGAGGCGGAAAGTGGTGATGTTCAGCGCCAGTGTGCAGAGCAGTATCAGGGCTACATAGATGGTCCTGACGTCGTTGTTGATCAGTGGTGAAATGAAACCGGACAGTACGATCACCATGACGATCATTCCCATGATCACCACAAACGGGACACGGATCTGCCGACGCGGTTCCACCAGGTCATCCGCGCTGTTGCGCGCCGCCAGGTAGATGGCATGGGCGGCCAGTAGTGCCATGGCAGTCTGCGGCAGGATGCTGAATAACCACCAGTCGATTCCGGTGGTCGGCAGCCCCTCGGGGTGCAGTGTGAGTCCGGTAATCCGGATACCGATGTAGGTAGTGACCATTCCCCAAAAAACGGGGTGGATACGTGCGTTTTCCTGAAACAGGTGGCGGCTGATCACCCAGAGCAGGGCGGGAGTGAGCATCGCACCGATCCGGAAAATCCGTGTGGTCAGCGCACTACCCGGCGAGTCGCCCAACGCCACCATGAAGATATAGGACATCAATCCCAGACTGAACAGGCCCATCAGGCGACCGAGCACCAGTTTGCGGTAATGGAGAAGGTAGGACGCTGCCATGAACAGCAGTTGGGAAACTGCCAGTGCACAGGTGATCAGGAATAGGATGTCCGTCATCTGCAGCTCCCGGCGCAGTCTTGCTTCAGTCTGTTATTGTAGATTCTTGCTGATAATAATACGCACAATGCTCATGTTGCCGCAAGGAAATGAACGGAGTCACTGTGGACGCCTGAGCAGCTTCCAGTCTGCTGTTGAGGCGTCTGTGAGGGACAAATATAGAAGGCAAAAAAAAGCCCGGTCAGCTTTCCGGATGAAAGCTGACCGGGGGTGGAGCGACAAGCGCTTATCGAACAGTCTGCTGCCGGTGATTACTGGTTAACGTTCACCGTGACATACTGATCGTGATACAGACCGCCATCATCGGCGCGGCCCCACAGTATGTATTGACCGGGCTCGTCGAAGGTCACCGTCACCTCGTAGATGCCATCCTCGGGGATGGGTGGCGGTGTCCAGTAGGCACCCCACGGCGAGTTGGCGCTGGCACGGGTATCTTCCCAGGGTTTGACCTGCTGGGGAGAGAATTCGACCTTGCCTTCACCCCGGTACACATTCCAGGACATAAACAGACCATTGGTCTTGCCCACGGTGACACGTGAGGGCGCCTCCATGAAACGACGCATCTCCGAGGTGGCGGTGCGGTTTTCCAGACGCTCGGGACGACTTGCACTTCCTGGTGTCGGCAGACCGTCGTCGTCCACCCGCGCCTGCAATACCAGCGGCTCACCGACCCGCACATTGCGGATGGTGTCACCGATTACAGTCACCTGTGGTGGTGTATTGGCACGTGACTCGGGGGTACTGGTACCGGCGCCCAGTGACCCGGTTTCTGACGCGATAACCACGTTGTCGACCACATAGTCCTTGGCCAGTGTGGCGTAGGCGGTACGGGTGACGCCGTTAGAGGTCACAGTCCAGGCCAGTTCCTTGTCACCCCAGTCCGCCGGCACCTGCACCTTGAAGGTGAAGCGGTTACGTCGTGGCAGAAAGTGCGTGGGCTGACCGCGGTCGGCCTCTCCCGGCGAGAAGAAATTGTTCTCGCCCACCGGGACGTCCAGTTCCTCTTCCCAGTTCTCGTTGTGGTAACCGAACAGGAAGCTGTAAGTGCCGTCTTCATTCTGTTCCCAGCCTTCGTAGGCCACTTCAATGTGCTGACCTTTGCGGTAGGTCTGGGCGGAAGCCGCCACAGACCACAGCATTGCCACACTCAATACAGTTGCCAGGGCAACAGAGCAGGTTTTTCCAAAACGTACGAGCATTACTGTACCTCCGCCCGGCTGATCATTGCTTCCGGCATTTTTTCTTTTTCATCGTCAGTCACTGTGAGGTAATTGATCATTGCCTCGGACATCGTTTCCTTTTCCTCATCGGTCAGCTCAATGGGCGCCACCAGCGGCGCCAGACACAACGGACAGCCAATCACGTGGTCATTGGGACCCAGATCAAGGTTTCTGCGGCGATTGGTCATTTCCTCAAGGAACTGATCTTCGGTCATGCCAACCCGCATGCCCAGGTCGATGAACATATTGGTCACCGAACGGTTACCGGAACCCTGTCTCTTATACACATCTCCGAGCCCACGAGACAGGCAGAAATCTCG
>OLID01000754.1_pt1 | contig 11548 bp, 10 predicted proteins | sample 1609361 | NCBI WGS metagenome assembly OLID01 (sample SAMN05416778, study PRJEB24817) | seawater metagenome | isolation source: Sea water | place: Canada:Atlantic | collected 2013-07
AGATTTCTGCCTGTCTCGTGGGCTCGGAGATGTGTATAAGAGACAGGAATATAGCAGCTATTAATAGCATGTAGTTAGCTATTGTTGAAACAGGGACAAGATATATTTTCCATCCAAAAGGTTGGTTAAATATCATTGAGAATCCTCTCCAAGGCATTGGTATTAAATTAGGAAAGAAAAATAAAAGAAGTATAAATATAAAACCAATAGTAAATACTGCAATTAGTGTGTAAAATAAAATATTGATAAGAGTTCTTAGTGTTTTAATTGTTCTCATAGCTGTAATTTTTAATTCTTATTCATAAACCAAAGTACATGTCCGCAATTATCGCAGATGTAATTTTGTGCTTTTTTATTAAGCCAGTCTAAATTAAAGAGAGACATTTTTGGTGTGTTCATTAAGGTTTCTCTTTCCCAAAAAGTATCGTTTTTACAAACAGTACAGTTGAGTTCGTGTCCTTTGATGGTTCTTTTTTTTGATGTAGGTATTTTTGCCATGTTGTATATTTTAACATTGCAAATATATAAAAATTATCGAAAAACAATAATAAATTATTAAAAAAGAATGATTTTATAATTTTTTAATCACACTTGTTACAATTCCCCAAATAACAAGATTGTTATCTTCGGTGATTTTAATTATCGGATAATCAGGGTTTTCTGGTTGTAACCAAACCTCGTCTTTTTCTACTCGTAAACGTTTTACTGTAAACTCGCCATCTAAAAAACAAACGGCAATTTTATTGTTAGTTGGCTCAATACTTCTGTCAATTACCAACAAATCATTATCATTTAAACCTGCTCCAATCATAGATTGTCCGCTAACTTTTGCAAAAAATGTTGCTTCTTTATTAGTGATTAATTCTTCATCTAAAGAAATTCTGGTTTCTCTAAAATCATCCGCAGGAGAAGGAAACCCTGCAGAAATGCCTGAGTCAATAAAAATTGCTCCATCGCTATCAGAAGTTTTTGGAGTAAAAAAAGTTAAGTTTTTAGAGGTCTTTGTATCCATACAGTTTTATTTAACAACGAGTATATCTTTAATATTTGTGGTGTATTTAGGTGATAATCGTTCTTGACGCATTTTCCAAGTGCGCTTTAAATCTTGATTCCCTAATTTAATTTTATCTGCTTTAAATCTAGTATTAATATGATCAATAGCAGACATTAATGGTTTATGTTTTGGGTTTTCGTGTAAAAATAAATTTAATTGATGATTGTCTGTTGGTACTAACCCACTAACAATTACACCAGCACGTTTGTATTTTATCCCTTTTTTAAACATAGAATTTACCGCATTTACTGCAGCTTTGCTAATTGTTAAAGTAGAATCTGTAGGATACGGAAAAATAACCGTTCTGCTTGTTCTGTGTTGTTCAGTGTCTTTTTTATTGCGATCGCTGCTTAATAATACTATAATCATATGACAGCTTGATTGTTGTTTTCTGAGTTTTTCTGCACAACTTGATGCAAAAGTAGAAACGCGTTCTTTGATGTTTTCTATATCAGAAAAGGTGTATTCAAAACTTCTTGTTGTTGCAATTGATTTTTTAGAATTGATCTCACTCTCCAATTCAATTTTAGGAACACCTTCTAACTCTTTTTTTAATTTCCATTCAGTAATAGAAAAGTTTTTTAAAACCCAAGCATCAGAAAGCTGCGTAAAATCAAAAGCATTTTTACACCCTTTTACAGCTAAACGTTTGTGCAAACGTCTTCCAATTCCCCAAACATCTTTTAACGGAATCCATTTTAGTGCTTTTATTCGTTTTTCTTTAGAATCAATTACATAAACTCCGCCAGTTTCATCAGGAAATTTACGCGCTATTTTATTGGCTACTTTACTCAGCGCTTTTGTTGGGGCAACACCAACACAAGTCGGAATTCCTGTCCATTGTAAAATTCGGCTTCTAATTTTTGTTCCGTAATCCGTAAAATTATAATTTTCAAAACCTTTCAACTCTAAAAAAGCTTCGTCAATAGAATACACTTCTATGTTTGGAGAAAACTGACTCAGAATTTTCATCACACGAGCACTCATATCTCCGTACAAGGGATAATTAGAAGATAAAACCGAAACATTATTGGCTTTACAAAAGCTTTCCCATTTAAAAATTGGCGCGCCAAAAGGAAGATTTATTGCTTTTGCTTCATCGCTCATAGAAATTACGCAACCGTCGTTATTGCTTAAAATAGCAACCGGTTTTTTTTGCAAATTCGGATTAAAAACCCGTTCGCAAGAAGCATAAAAATTATTACAATCTACCAAAACATACATGTCTATAAAAATATCAAAAAATAGAAGGCAAAAAGACATTGTTAATATCTTAATATGTTAAAAAGCACTTTCTTTTACGATAGAATTATATAAACAGCTTATTGTAAGCGTTTTTTAATTTTTTAATTACAATGGCTATTTCTTCTTCATTTAAATGCCCAAAACCAAAACGAATTGCACAGGTGTTTTTATCTTGATAAAGTACAGTTTTGGGTATAAACAAATCGTTTTTTTCTGCTTCTTCTGATAATTTCACTAAAGATATTTTAGATTGAAATTTTAACCAAATTGCTAATCCGCCAGAAGATATTTTCCATTGTGCTATTTCTGAAAAATATTGAGTTAAGAGTTTGGATAAACAATCTTGTCTTTGTTTATATATGACAATGTTTTTTTTCATTAGGCGATAAATTTCACCTTCGCTAATTAATTCCGACAACATTTGTTCCTGAATTAAATCTCCTTGTTTGTCTAGTAATTCTAAATAATTTTTTGCTTCCGAAATTAAGTTTTCAGGCGCTACCACAAACCCTGTTTGAAAACTTGGAAATAATGATTGCCCCAATTTTCCTAAATAAATAATCATTCCATCCGCATCTGAACTAGCCATGGGTAACATTGCAGAACCTTCAAACTGAAAATCGTAATCGTAATCATCTTCAATAATTGCAAATCCATATTCTTTAGCAAGTTGTAACAACTGCAAACGACGTTCTGCACTTAATGTTACTATCGTTGGGTAATCTCTATGAGCACATACATAAACACACCGAATGCTTCCTTTTACAAAATGCTTTTTTATGTATTCAACATCTAAACCATTTTTATCGACAGGAATCGTTTTAATGTCTGCACCAGCTTGTTGAAAAATCATATTAGAAGCATAATTACTTAAACTTCCTACCAATACTACGTCGTTTTGCTTTATCAACAGTTGCGAAACGATGTACAAGCTCATTTCTGTACTACGTGTACTTACTAGATTATTTGGATTTATATGAAAACCTCTAGTTGTATTTAAATAATTACAAAGTTGCGTTTGGAATAATGAATAGGAAGATTCGTTTGGTCTGTTCCATTTTTTTATTAACGTTTTTCGTTTCATGGCAGCACTATACCATCTTGTAAACTGATGAACAGGATGTAAACGTAAATCTGGGCTTCCTTCGTTAATGGTATATTTTGAATTTGTTAATTGAATAGTTGATGCTAAATGAAATGATTCTTGAAAAGGGAATCCTGTTGTTTTTGCATATGTATATGCCTCATTTATTTTTTGTGAAGTTGCTTTTATTTTTGCTGTCTTTTGTTCTGGCTCCAAAACAAAAGTTCCTTTATTGGGTATAATTTCTACCCAACCTTGAGAAGCTAACTCTTCGTAGATAGCAACAGCAGTATTTCTATGAATACTTAATAACTGACTAAACATACGAGTTCCTGGTAACTTTGTCCCTTTAGCTAAATACCTACGTTGTATTGCATTTATAATTTGCTGTGAAACCTGTATGTATAAAGGTTGAGATAGATTTTTATCAAAATCTATTAACTGTTTCAAAATATTATTAACCGGACTATCTATCATTTTAATACTGGACTATTTTAATCGTCCGGAAAATTACGAATTTTGCATCTTATTTAAATAACTATTTATGAAATTAAAAATTACATTAATAATTGCCATATTATTTTATACAGTTCAGGTAAAAGCACAAATTGATCCTGTAAAAAGAGATACTTTAAAAGAAGTTGTTATTACTTCGAGTAGAATAGATTTACCTTTTAAACAAAACTCTAGAACAATTCTAGTGATAACCGCTAAACAAATAAAACAAAGTGCTGTAACTAATATTACAGATTTACTCCAACAAGTTGCTGGTGTAGATATGCGAAGAAGAGGTGTAAGTGGAATGCAGGCAGATTTATACATTCGTGGTGGTAGTTTTGATCAAACATTATTATTAATAGACGGGATTAAAGTTGAAGATCCACAAACAGGACATCATACAATGAATATGGCTTTGCCGATTGATGTTATTGAACGTGTAGAAATTATTAAAGGAGCAGCGGCACGTATTTTTGGTCAAAATGCATTTACAGGAGCCATTAATATTGTTACCAAAAAGAGCGCAGATAATGTAAATTCTGTTGGAGTTCAAATAGGTTCTTTTGGTCAGAAAAATGGAGCAATTACGGTTGGGAAAAACCTTGAAAATAGTTCGGTTATTGCTCACGCATCTATAAATTCATCTGATGGATATAGACACAATACAGATTTTAAAAATCAAAATTATTTTATAAAAAACACATTTAATAAAAAAAATACTCCAATTAATTTTATCGGATACTTTACAGAAAGAAATTTTGGTGCTAATGGGTTTTATGCTTCACCTTCTGCAATCAATCAATACGAAGAAACACAATCTAGTTTAGTTGGTTTATCAACAGTAATTAAAGGAGATAAACTTATATTAAAGCCTCGATTTTATTGGAAAAGAAATCAAGATATGTATGTTTTTATTCGTAATAACCCTTCTGTTTATAGAAACTTACACATAGCTAATAAAGTTGGAGCTGAGTTAAACGCTTCATATAGCTCTTCTTTAGGAATTACAGGTTTTGGAATTGATATTGCAAAAGTATTTTTAACAAGTAATAACTTAGGTTCTAGAGATCGTTTTATGGCAAACGTGTTTTTAGAACATCGTTTTAAATTACTGAACGATAAAATAGATATTACTCCAGGAGTTGCAATTAATTATTTTTCAGACTTTAAGTTTCATGCATTTCCAGGGGTTGATATTGGGTTTTCTTTAAGTGAAAACTTAAAAATGTATGCTAATGCCGGATATACTTATAGAATTCCTACTTATACAGATTTATTTTATAGCGATCCAACAACTTTAGGTAATTCCAATTTAAATCCAGAAGAGGCAATTTCTGAAGAGTTGGGATTAAAATATTCATCATCAAGAATAGATTTTTCAGCAGCCATTTTTAATAGGGATTCAAATAACTTAATCGACTATGTTAAAGCAAATGCTAACGATAAATGGGAAGCAACAAATATTCAAGATTTAAATTCATTCGGATTTGAATTTAATGGATCGTTTCGTTATAAGTTAAAAGAGTTTACACAAAATTTTACCTTTGGTTATACTTATTTAGATGAAAATTTAGACAAAGTAAATGCTAATTTTTCTAGATACTCTATCAATTCATTAAAGCATCATTTTACATCAACATTTAGATCTCAATTCTTTAAAAATGTAAGCCAGAGTCTTGTTTATAAATTCTCAGAAAGGTCTACTGGAGAAAGTTATGGTATTGTAGACATAATGTTTACATTAAATTTAAAGCCTTTTAATGTATCGCTTATTGGGAATAATATTTTTGATAAAGAGTATACAGAAACTAATTTGGTTCCTATGCCAAAATCTAACTTTTTACTAGATCTAACGTATAAATTTTAACCTTTTAGCAGTTTAGAACAATACTTTTTATACACGAACTAAGTACTCATACGTATTCTTAGTTTAATTGTTTACTGTAAATTTGCGTTAAATTTGTTCCCCGATTATGAAATTTTGCCCTAAATGTAAGTCGTATTCAAGACATAGATTAAAGCGCCGTGGTATATTAAAATACATCTCTGGCTTTAAGTTTTATGAATGTGATAAATGTGGTCAAAATTATATATGGCATTCTTTTTTTAACAGATCTATTAAAGTGAAAAAACATATTTAAAAAAAGCTCTTGAGAAATCAAGAGCTTTTTTTAAATATGTTTTTTAGCTAATTTTATTTAAAAAGCCATCTATAAATATCGTTTCCGTTTGCAAAAAGTAATAATGCAATCAGTAAAAAGAAACCAACAATCTGTGCATATTCTAAAAATTTATCACCAGGTTTTTTACCTGTAATCATTTCCCAAAGAGTAAATACAACATGTCCACCATCTAAAGCAGGAATTGGTAATAAGTTCATAAACCCTAACATGATTGATAAGAATGCTGTAATGTTCCAAAACGTTTGCCAACTAAATTCTGATGGAAATATACTTCCAATAGAAATAAACCCACCTAAACCTTTATAAGCTCCAGTACTTGGATTAAATATTTTTTTTAATTGTTTTACATAACCCGTTAATGTGCTCCAAGATTTATTTAATCCTGCGGGAATTGCTGCTCCAAAAGTATATTCAATATTTTCTAAATCATAATATCCTAATCTTTCTAAATCAGAAACTGAAAGTCTAGCTAATTGAACACCAATTGCACCTTCACTAGTAATTTTAACAGGAATTTCTTTTGTTTCTGAACCTCTTTTTATTGTTAGAGAAATGTTTTGATTTGTATATTTTTTTAAGACATCTTCAGCTTCATCATAATAAGTAATCGCCTCATTATTAATTGCAGTGATTATGTCTTTTTGTAATAGTCCACTATTTAAATTTGGAGAGTCATCAGAAACTTTACCAATCATAAAAGGATATCTAGGTAATAAAAAAGAACCTTCATTTTTCCCTCTTTCAATTAGTTTAGAAATAAAATCAATCGGAATTTCTTTATCAATTACTTGACCATTTCTTTCTATTGTATAGTTGTTTCCGTTGATAAATTCGATTGGTAAATTGGCAAATTTTCTAATTTCATTACCATCAATTGTTAAAACTTTATCACCAGTTTTTAAGCCTAAAGAAGTTCCTAAAGAATCTTGTACCCAAATTCCGCCTTTTACATTTTTATTTGGTAAAAAGTTTTCTCCGTAAGAATACATCAACATAATGTAAATTAAAATTCCTAAAATAAAATTCACAATTACACCACCTAACATAATTATTAAACGTTGCCAAGCTGGTTTAGATCTAAATTCCCAAGGTTGTGGAGGTAATGCCATTTGCTCGGTATCCATACTTTCATCAATCATTCCAGATATTTTCACATATCCACCAAGCGGAATCCAACCAATTCCGTAGACAGTTTCGCCAACTTTTTTCTTAACTAAAGAGAATTTATAATCAAAAAACAAGTAGAATTTTTCTACTCTAGTTTTAAACAATTTTGCAGGTATAAAGTGCCCTAATTCATGTAAAACAATCAAAAGTGATAAACTTAAAATGAATTGAGAAGCTTTAATTAATATTTCCATGGAGTGTTTTTTCTTTTTTAATCGGACAAATGTACGTTTTTAATAAGAGTTGTAAAATAGCAAACGAGTTGTATTGTTATTTTTAACAAAGATTTATCCCAAATTCTTCGAATTTGCTTTATTTAAAGAAGATTATCACGTAATTTTGCAATAATAAAATACATATAAAAATGGGGTTCTTCTCAGTAAAAAAATCACTTTCATTTATCATTTTTTTTGCAGTTTTTTCTGTAATTGCATTAACGGTTTTTTACAATTTATTATCTGTTGACAAAAGGTTGCCAATTTATAGCCCTTCGGATGTAAACCCAAAATTGGTAGATGCTTCTGTAAAACACATTCAGAAAAATCATACAATCGCCGATTTTAGGTTGACAAATCAAAACGGAGAAACCATTACAAACGATTCTTATAAAGGCAAAATTTATATTGCTGATTTCTTTTTTACACGATGCCAAACTATTTGTATCGCAATGGCTTATAACATGAGCGAATTGCAAGAATTTTACAAAGATGATAACGACATAATGTTTTTATCTCATTCGGTAACTCCTGTTATGGATAGCGTTCCAGTTTTAAAAGAATATGCTTTAAGAAAAGGTGTAATTGATGGAAAATGGAATGTTACAACTGGATCCAAAAAACACATTTACGAATTGGCTCGAAAAAGTTATTTTGCTGTGATTGATGAAGGAAATGGCGATGAAAATGATTGGATTCATACAGAGCAATTTGTACTGGTTGATAAAGACAGAAGAATTCGTGGTTATTATGACGGAACCGAGAAAGAAGACATGAAAAAAGTAATTGCAGATATTGCTTTGTTAAAAGAAGAATATAACCGTAAATAATAAATGTTTTTTTGTTTAGAATCATTCTAAACACGTATCTTTGTAGTCTATAAAACAAGGATTTTTGAACACAATTGCAACTTTAGTAAAAGGAGAAATCGGAATTATTTCCGAAGAGTCATTAGACGTTATTCCGCTTAAATTATTGGAAATGGGATGCTTACCTGGAGTTGAGGTAGAGTTATTGCAAGTTGCACCATTAAAAGATCCATTATATATCTGTGTAAACGGAAGTCATTTAGCAATTAGAAAAGAAATGGCTGCGCAAATAAAAATTACCAAGAATTAACTTTATGGAAAACCCAAAACCCATAAAAGTAGCTTTAATTGGAAATCCGAATACAGGAAAAACTTCATTATTTAATCAACTTACAGGTTTAACGCAAAAAGTTGGGAATTATCCAGGTGTTACCGTAGATAAAAAACAAGGAACTTGTAAATTATTGAATAATAAAACGGCAATAATTACAGATTTACCAGGAACGTACAGCATTAATCCAACTTCGGTTGATGAAAGTATTGTACTTACTTCTCTTTTAAATACAACTGATAAAGATTTTCCAGATATTATTGTTGTTGTTGCTGATGTAGAAAATTTAAAACGAAATCTCTTTTTATTTTCTCAAGTAAAAGATTTAGAAATACCGATTATTTTGGCAATTAACATGTCAGATCAAATGGAAAGAAAAGGCATTTCTTTGGATATCGAAACTTTGCAAAAAGAATTGCAAACCGAAGTTGTTTTAATAAGTTCAAGAAAAAATATTGGAATAAATGATGTAAAAAAAGCCATTGAAAACTGTGCTGAGGTTTCTAATACGCACCCTTTATGTTCTATCAACCATAAAATTGATGGAGATTATTTTGAGAAATTAAAAGAGGTAAGTTCTAATCATACTTTGTATGAATTATGGTTGATGATTACCCAAAACAATTTTCCTGATTCGTTAACAGAAGAAGAAAAAAACAAACTTTTACAATTTACTCAAGATGTTTCTAGAGTGAAGCGATATCAACACAAAGAAACCATTCATCGATATCAACAAATCAATCAAATATTAAAAAGAACCTATCTTATTGATCGAACAAAAGCGAAAGATTTAAGAGGCAAATTAGACCGGATTTTTACACACAAAATATTTGGATATGTAATTTTCTTTGGTGTTTTATTGTTGATTTTTCAATCAATTTTTGATTGGTCTACAGCTCCAATGGACTTTATTGATGTGCAATTTGCAAACTTAAGCGAGTTTGTAAATAAGCAAATGAATGCTGGAGTTTTAAGAGATTTAATCACAGATGGAATTATTCCTGGAATAGGAGGAGTTGTAATTTTTATTCCACAGATTGCCATTTTATTTTTATTCGTCGCTATTCTAGAAGAAACCGGCTATATGAGTCGTGTTGTTTTTTTAATGGATAAAATTATGCGTCGTTACGGAATGAGCGGTAAGAGTGTAATTCCGTTAATTTCTGGAACTGCTTGTGCAATTCCAGCCGTAATGGCAACAAGAACAATTTCTGGTTGGAAAGAAAGATTAATTACTATTTTAGTAACGCCATTTACAACGTGTTCTGCTAGATTGCCAGTATATGCAATTTTAATTTCGTTGGTAATTCCTGATAAAAAATTCTTAGGCTATTTTAGCTTACAAGGTTTTACATTATTGAGTTTATATGTTTTAGGGTTTGCTATTGCAATCATTTCAGCATTTATATTGCACAAGTTATTGAAGGTAAAAAGTACTTCATTTTTTGTAGCAGAGATGCCAAATTATAAATTACCATCAATAAAAAATGTTGTTTTTGATGTACTAGAAAAAACAAAAGCATTTGTTTTTGGCGCAGGAAAAATCATTTTAGCAATCTCTATTGTATTGTGGTTTTTAGCCTCAAACGGACCAGATTCATTTGATAAAGTAGGAAAAAATATCACTGAAAATGTGTTGAATGCAAACCTTTCTTCGGATGAAATTCAAACTAAAATTGCTTCTGCAAAATTAGAAAACTCGTATATCGGAATTATGGGTAAAACCATAGAGCCAGTAATTAAACCTCTCGGTTACGATTGGAAAATAGGAATTGCGTTAATTAGTTCTTTTGCTGCAAGAGAAGTTTTTGTAGGAACTTTAGCAACTATTTATAGTGTAGAAAGTGATGACGAAAACAACAGCACTATTAAAGAAAGAATGCGCGCAGAAGTAAACCCAGAAACAGGAGAAAAAAGATTCGATTTAGCAGTTGGTATGTCATTATTGATCTTCTACGCCTTTGCAATGCAATGCATGGGAACATTGGCAATTGTGAAACGAGAAACTAAATCTTGGAAATGGCCAATGACACAATTAATTGGAATGGGAATTTTAGCATACGTTGCATCATTTATCACTTTTACAATTTTTAGCTAATGCAAGAAATAATCTCTTATATCGTTTTAATAATTGCAGTAAGTTTTTTGCTTAGAAAATTTGTTTTTAAATCGAAAAAAAACAAAAATGGCTGCGATACAAATTGTGGTTGCTCATAGTTTTTTACTTATTTTTTTGAAGAATATGTAATATTCTTTATCTTGAACCACTAACCAATATAATAGATATTGAGTAACGATTTTTACACAAATTCAATTTTACCACATTCAGGGATAATTATTAAAATCTGCCGAGCATATACAGATACGCAAGAAGATTTTGAAGATTATTACCAAGAAGTATGTTTACAAATTTGGAAAAGTAAAGATCGTTTTAGAGAAGAATCTAAATGGTCTACTTGGGTGTATCGATTAACGTTAAATTGCTGTTTAACTTTAGTTAAAAAGAAGAAGAATAATCGTCAAAATATGCCTTCTGATTTTGAACAAAAAGAGATAGGTGAAGAAGGAAAAACCTTTGAAAATGAGTCTTTGAATCTTTTATATACAGCGATTCGAAAATTATCAGAAATTGATAGAGCAATAATTTTATTGTATTTAGAAGAAAAACCAAATGAAGTCATTGCTGATATTATTGGAACTAGTAAAAACAATATATCAGTACGAATTATTAGAATTAAAGAACGATTAAAAAAATTATTAGATGGAAAAATCAATTGAATCAATCTGGAAAGAAGGTTTTGTGAATGATGATAAATTGATTGCTCCTAAAGTAAACGATTTATACAATCAAAAGTCAATAGATCTTGTTAGTAAATTTAAAAAAATGTACAAAATCAATGTGATTGGTATTGTTGCTGTCTCTTATACACATCTCCGAGCCCACGAGACAGGCAGAAATCTC
>OLID01000755.1_pt1 | contig 11542 bp, 12 predicted proteins | sample 1609361 | NCBI WGS metagenome assembly OLID01 (sample SAMN05416778, study PRJEB24817) | seawater metagenome | isolation source: Sea water | place: Canada:Atlantic | collected 2013-07
GCAAATTGTGCATCAAAAGCATGTTCTAATACATACATTTTTCCATTAAATTCTCTTGTCTCCTTTCCTTCTGCTACTTCAGTTCCGTAACCTGCTGGTGTAAAAAAAGCAGGAATTCCTGCTCCCGTTGCTCTACAGCGTTCTGCTAAAGTTCCTTGCGGAATTAAATCTACTTCTAATTCTCCTGATAACATTTGGCGTTCAAACTCATCGTTTTCTCCTACATAAGAAGAAATCATTTTTTTAATTTGACGTTTTTGTAATAATAATCCTAAACCAAAATCATCAACTCCGGCATTGTTAGAAATACACGTTAAATCTGTTACTCCCAAACTTACTAGTTCAGAAATGCTATTTTCTGGAATTCCACAAAGTCCGAAACCACCTAACATAAAAGTCATTCCGTTTTCAACTCCTTCAAGAGCTTCTTTTGCGTTTTTTACTACTTTATTTATCATTTTAAATATTATTAAAAGTCAATATCTCCCTTTTTAATCACTGGTTTTTCTTCTTCATCTTTATCAATCTTTTTAGTTGTATCGTTACAATCTAATCGTATTGAAATTGAGTTTTCAGGTTTTTCAAAATCTTCTTTACTGATATTTAAAGTTGGGTCATCATAACATTTTCTCATGAAAATTGCCCAAGTAGGTAAAGACATTGATGCGCCTTGACCTTTTCCAATTTTCTCAAAATGAATCGCATTGTCTTCTCCTCCAGTCCAAACTCCTGTTGCTAAATTAGGCACAACACCCATAAACCAGCCATCTGTATGGTTTTGAGTTGTTCCAGTTTTTCCTGCGATAGGATTGTTAAACCCGTAAGGATATCCAGTTACATAACCAGGTCTTTCCGAAGTTGTTCTTAATCTAATTCCAGATCCAGAAGTTGTTACTCCTTTTAATAAATCTAAAACAACATATGCAGACTCTTCACTTAAAACCTCTTGAGTTTCAGGTGTAAATTGCTTTAAAACTGTTCCGTTTTTATCTTCAATTCGAGTTATAATCATTGGGTCTACTCGTAAACCTTTGTTGGCAAACATTCCGTAAGCACTTACCATTTCGTATAAAGATAATTCAACTGTACCTAATGCAATTGCTGGTGTTTCAGGAATATTTCTTGTAATTCCTAGTGAAGAAGTTGCTAATCTTGAAACATTTTTAGGGCCAACCATATCTATTAATCTAGCTGACATTGTATTTACAGAACCCGCCAGTCCCTCTTTTAAATTTAAAACCCCTTTATATCTTAATGGGTTTACTCCAGAGTTTCTTGGTGTCCATGCTTTAGGATTGCCATACTTCCCTTCTTGAATTGTGTATTGAGAAATTGGAAATTCATCACAAGGAGATAATTTTAATTGATTAATTGCAGTTGCATACACAAATGGTTTAAAGGTTGAACCAACTTGTCTTTTTCCTTGTTCTACGTGATCATATTTAAAATGTTTGTTATTGATTCCACCTACCCAGGCTTTGATATGACCTGTTTGTGGTTCCATTGACATTAAACCAGAATGTAGAAAATATTTGTAATATTTTATGGAATCTTTTGGGGTCATCAACGTATCAATATCACCTTTCCAAGAAAATATTTTCATTTTTCTTTTTCGTAAAAAAGAAGCTTCGATTTCTTTTTCTGGAGTTTTTAATTTTTTCATTTCTCGCCAGCGATCAGAATTTTTCTTCGCTCTGGTTAAAATCATTTCAATTTGTTCTGGCTCTAAATCGTAAAAAGGTGCTGTCTCGTTGTTTTTTTGCTCTTTATTAAAATAGCTTTGTAAATTACCAACATGTTCTTTTACTGCTTCTTCTGCATATTTTTGCATACGAGAATCTATGGTAACATATACTTTTAATCCGTCAGCATAAATATCATATTCTTCTCCGTTTGCTTTTGGATTTGTTTTTACCCAACGCTTTAAATAATCTCTTAAATGTTCTCTAAAATATGTTGCATAACCATCACTATGACTTTCTGGAGTGTAATTAATTACTAGCGGTAATTGTTGTAATGAGTCTTTCTCTTGTGTGCTTAAAAAGCCATTTTTCTCCATTTGCTTAAAGACAACATTTCTTCTTGTAAGAGATTTATCTTTTGAAATACTTCTATTCGGATTGTACTGCCTTGGATTTTTTAACATCGCTACTAAAACAGCAGATTCTTCAATTTTTAATTCAAGGGGTTCTTTCCCAAAATAAATTCTTGATGCAGATCTAATTCCTGATGCATTAAACAAGAAACCTTGCGTATTTAAGTACATTGCAATAATTTCATGCTTGGTGTATTGTCTTTCTAATTTAATAGAAACAACCCACTCTTTTAATTTTTGACCAATTCTTTTAAAGGCATTTCCCGAAGCTCTTTTTGTAAATAGGTTTTTTGATAGTTGTTGTGTAATTGTACTTGCTCCTCCGCCTTTTCCAAATTTTGAAATAGCTCTTGCTAAACCTCTAAAATCAATTCCAGAATGTTCGTAAAAACGTTCATCTTCTGTTGCAACTAGAGCCAACACTAAATTTTCTGGTAACTCTTTAAATTTTATTGGAGTTCTGTTTTCGTAAGCGAATTTTCCTAATGTTTTTCCATCAGCAGAAATGATTTCTGTTGCTAAATTGTTCTGTGGGTTTTCTAACTCTTCAAATGTTGGTAATGGTCCAAAAGCGCCCCATGATGCAAGGGAAAAAAGAAATAAAATTGACGCAAATCCGCCAATTACAATTCCCCAAAACCATCTTACATATTTTTTAAAACTTGTACTTTTTTCCTTAGTCATTTTTAATTCTTTTCTATTCTAAATCCAACATCAGTAATTCCCTCTAGACTTTCTATTCCATTTATATCGCCACTTTTTCGCATTGCTTGCGATATTGAAACTGAATATTCTCCTGGAGTTGGAAAAATCACATTCTCCTTATAAAATAATTTGTTTTCTTTTATTCCTGTAAGCCCATTTCCCAAAAAACGTCCAGAATTGTCGGTCATTTCATACTCTAACGTATCTACAATTTTCTTGCCATTTGGAAAGTTTAATGTTGTAATTAAAAACAAATTACTGTAATTGTATTTTTGATTGTTTCTAATATTTATAAACAACTCTTTTTTGTTGATTGTATCCTTAATTTCAAAAAGAAACGAGATGGCGTTTTCTTTTTCCCAAGAGTTATTAGAAATGGAAACAAAAGAATCATATTCTCTTTTAGAATCACAAGAAGTGATGCAAAAAGCAACAAAAACAAAGAGTATATAATTAATCTTGTTTGTTTTCATTTGGTTTGTTTCGATTTCTATTTTTGTTTCTATTATTATTTCTAGGGTTTGGTTTTGTGTGTTGCTTTTTTTCAACTACAACATTTGCTCCTGCTGGTTTATTTTGATTCGGAGTTCTCTTTTGATTGGGTTTATTTGCATTCTGGTTTTTAGCAACCGGCTTATTTTTATTTCGGTTTCGGTTGTTTTTTCTGCGTCCTTTTTTCTGTTTAGGAGCATCAAAACGCGTTAAACTATCTTGCCCAACTACATTTTCAAAATCAGCTTTAACCTCAACAACAGCATCAGATTCATAATCTTCTAACGGTGCAGCCTCTTCATTATTTTTATTCAACGCAATTATTTCGTTTACTTGTTCTAAAGTTAACTGAAACCATTTAAAACTATTGTCTTTATACGTGTACCAAAGTGCTTGCTTAAAGATATCCATCTTCACAAAAACAGCATCACCGTTTTCGGTTTTTAAAACTTTTTCTTGCTTCGGAAACGCTTTTAAAGCATCTAAATATGTGTCTAATTCAAAGTTTAAACAACATTTTAATTTACCACATTGACCAGCTAATTTTAGCGGGTTCAAAGATAATTGCTGATAACGAGCAGCAGCTGTATTTACTTTTCTAAAATCTGTTAACCAGGTTGAGCAACACAGTTCTCTTCCACATGATCCAACGCCACCTAAGCGTGCAGCTTCTTGTCGCAAACCAACTTGTTTCATTTCTACTCTAATAGAAAATGCACTTGCTAAATCTCTAATTAATTGTCTAAAATCTACACGCTCGTCTGCTGTATAGTAAAACGTTGCTTTCTTTCCATCACCTTGATATTCAATATCAGAAAGTTTCATTTTTAATTCTAAACGACTAATTATTTCTCTTCCTCTACGTTGCGTTTCTTGTTCTTTATCTCTAAATGATTGCCAAATATCAATATCTCTCTGCGAAGCTTTTCTAAAGATTTTCTTCACATCTTCACTATCTTCTGAAACATTTCGTTTCTTCATTTGCACTTTTACCAATTCCCCACCTAAAGAAACAACACCTATATCGTGTCCAGGAGAACTTTCTACAGCAACAACATCACCCATAGAGAGCGTTAAGTTTTCTGTGTTTTTAAAGAAGTGTTTACGTCCGTTTTTAAATCGGATTTCATAAATATTAAAGGGTGCTTCTCCGCTTGGTAAAGTCATGTTAGATAACCAATCGAAAACTGCTAATTTACTTCCGCTTCCGCAAGATCCGCCAGTTCCACAATTTCCGTTGCTTTTACAACCATTTGGAACTCCGTCTTTTTTTGTTGAGCAACTAGTACAGCTCATAAAATGTATATATTTTTTAAAAACATTTGCGCGTTTTTGGCACATATGTTTTTATTTGGTTCTTAAATAATTTTGAAAAATCAACTTATAGTTGATTAATCTGTAAATATACGCATTCTCAAAGAATGATAAAATGGTTTTTTACACATAAAAAAAGCTCCAAAATTGGAGCTTTTTTTTACTTATCTTTTCTGTTTAATTTTTAAACTTCAACACTTCAGATCTTCCTTTTTTAAAGATTTTATTGCTGTTTCCTTTTCCTTTTCTTAGTTCTTTTTGAACCTCAAAGGGCAATGCTGCAACGTCTTTACATTCGTCAGAACAACACGTATTCATTTTCTCTTGACAAGATTTACATTGGATAAATAATAAATGACACGCTTCATTTTCGCAATTTACATGTTCATCACAAGGTTCTCCACATTGATGGCAGTTAGAAATTACATCATCAGAAATACGCTCTGACCTTCTGTGATCAAACACAAAGTTCTTTCCTAAAAACTTATTTTCAATTCCATCTGATTTTACTTGACGTGTGTATTCGATAATTCCTCCTTCTAGCTGAAAAACATTTTTAAACCCTTTGTGTTTGTAATACGCAGACGCTTTTTCACAACGAATTCCGCCAGTACAATACATCAATAAGTTTTTATCTTCTTTGTTGTCTTTTAAATCTTCTTCAATAATATCTAACGAATCTCTAAACGTGTCAACATCTGGAGTTACAGCGCCATCAAAATGCCCTATTTCACTTTCGTAATGATTTCGCATATCCACACAAATCGTATTTGGATTGGCTAACATTTCGTTGAATTCTTTTGCGTTTAAATGAACTCCTTTGTCAGTAACATCAAACGTTTCGTCATTAAGCCCATCAGCAACAATTTTGTTACGAACTTTTACTTTCAGTTTTAAAAACGATTTATTATCTTGCTCAACCGCAACATTTAACCGAATATCTTTCAAAAAAGAAATAGCATCTAATTGTTTTTTTAATTGCAGAAAATTTTCTGCAGGAACAGACATTTGTGCGTTGATTCCTTCAAAAGAAACATATATTCTTCCTAGAACTTCTAATTCGTTCCATTCAATAAATAATTTATCTCTAAAGATTTGTGGGTTTTCTATCTTGAAGTATTGATAGAATGAAATTGTTAAACGATCCTTTCCGGCTTCGTCAATTAATGCAGCGCGTTCTTTTGCGCTTAACTTGTTGTACAGTTGCATGCTATACTTTTTTAGTTAGACAAAATATTATTTATTGCAAAAATACGCTTTTACATGGTAATAATTGCTTTTAAAATATTAATCTCTATCTTTAACAAAATCAAACCAAATTATTATGAAATACTTTTTTTTAGCTTTCGGATTAATATTGTGTTTAAATATTACCGCCCAAGAGTTGCCAAAAAAATCTAAAATTTTTGTTAGAGTGTACAATGTTGAAGGTCAAAAAATAGCAAAAGGGAAAATGCTTAAAATTACTGATAATTCCCTTGTTTTAAAAAAAGGAAATAGATCTGTTGCCGTCCCTTTAAGTGATATTATGTATATTAAAACCAAAAGAACTAATAATCACAATGTATTAATCGGTGGTTCTGGAGGACTTGCGTTTAGCCTTTTTGGATTAAGTCAATCAAATAGTGATGGTTGGAGTACATTAGGGTTTGTCGTACTTACTCCTGTTTTTGTAGCTATAGGAAGCGGTATAGGGTATATAACATCTCTTTTTAAAAAATCTATACATTATTCTATTCAAGGAGACCCCATAAAATGGCAAGGCTTTAAAGAGGTTATGTTTGCTCCTCAATAAGAAGAAACATTTACCATAAAGTGTTTAATGCTTAACAAAAGAATATTTCTTGTCGCTATTTAAACAACACCTTAACTTATCTTCAAAATAAAATACAACTAATTATTTTTTTACTAATCTTTGTGCTTTAATAAAAAATAAATAGAAAATGAAAATTGCTGTTGTTGGCGCTACCGGAATGGTAGGAAATGTGATGCTAAAAGTATTAGCGGAACGAAATTTTCCAATTACGGAATTGATTCCTGTTGCTTCTGAGCGTTCTGTTGGAAAGAAAATTTCTTATAACGGAACTGATTATTCAGTTGTGAATTTAGCAACTGCTGTTGAAATGAAACCAGATATCGCTTTGTTTTCTGCTGGAGGAGAAACTTCGTTAGAATGGGCTCCAAAATTTGCTACAATTGGTACAACTGTAATTGATAATTCTTCAGCCTGGAGAATGGACCCTACAAAAAAATTAGTTGTTCCAGAAATCAATGGAGATGTGTTAACAGCTGATGATAAAATTATAGCAAACCCAAACTGTTCTACTATTCAGTTGGTTATGGCGTTGGCTCCTTTACATAAAAAATATACCATGAAACGTGTGGTAATTTCTACCTATCAATCTGTTTCTGGAACGGGTGTAAAAGCGGTGCAACAACTAGATAATGAAGAAGCAGGAATTAATGGCGAAATGGCGTATCCACATAAAATTGGAAGAAATGCCTTGCCACATTGTGATGTGTTTTTAGAAAATGGGTACACCAAAGAAGAAATGAAACTGGTAAAAGAACCTAAGAAAATTTTACGAGATGCTAGTTTTTCAGTAACTGCAACTGCGGTAAGAATTCCAACTGCAGGTGGACATTCTGAAGCTGTTAATGTTCAATTTCATAATGATTTTGATTTGACAAAAGTTCGTCAAATTTTAAGCGAAACAGACGGAATTATCGTTCAGGATGATGTTGCAAATAATATATATCCGATGCCAATAACTGCGCATAATAAAGATGAAGTTTTTGTAGGAAGGATCAGAAGAGATGAATCTCAAGAAAACACCTTAAATTTATGGATTGTTTCTGATAATCTTAGAAAAGGAGCAGCAACAAATACCATTCAAATTGCTGAATATTTAGTTGCTAATAATTTGGTAAAAGCGTAATGTCATTCTCGCGAAAGCGGGAATCCAAACTTAGTATTTTACAATTTTTTAATTAGTATGGATTCCCTTTTTCAAGGGAATGACAAAATTAAAGTTTTAGCTTAAAAAAACTAAAAATCCTGAGAAAATTCTCAGGATTTTTTTATTTCGTTACCTCTAAGACGTCAGCTATAATCTTTTCTAATTGTGCTTTTGGTAAAGCACCGTTTGCCATTTGCGGATCTCCTTCTTTTGGACAAAACAACATTGACGGAATACTTCTTATCCCGAACGCTGCTGATAATTCTTGTTCTGCCTCTGTGTCAACTTTATAAATATTGATTTTATCGCCGTATTCTTCACTTAATTGCTCCAAAATTGGCGCTATCGTTTTACAAGGCCCACACCAGTCTGCATAAAAATCTATAATTGCAGGGACTTCTCCTTCAAATTCCCATTCTTTGTTTTCTTCAAAATTAAAGACCTTTTCTAAAAAGGCTGCTTTTGTTAAGTTTTCTGTCATTTATAATATCTTATTGATGCAAATGTAGTCGATTTTTATCAACAAAAATTACAGTTTACAAACTAAAACAACACTAATTCATTGTTTTTTAGTACCTTATAGGTTCAACTAATAATTATTAATTAATACTATCATTATGAACACAGTAAACACAGTAGCTAGGTACGTTTTAGGCCTAGCAATGTTAGTTTTTGGGGCTAACAAATTTTTTAGTTTTATGCCAAATCCTGAGTTGTCAGAAGCAGCTGGTGCCTTTATGGGTGCATTAGGAGGAAGCGGTTATATTTTTCCAATTCTTGGAGTTGCATATATCATTGCAGGTCTTTGTTTGGTGTTAAATAAAGCGGTGCCATTTGCTTTAATTGTTTTGGTACCCGTTTCTATTAATATTGTAGCTTTTCACTTAGCGTATGCTCCAGAGGGAATTCTTTTTGCAGCCGTAGTTGCAGTATTAAACTTGTTGTTAATTTATGCAAATTGGGATCGATTCAAGTCTCTTTTTGAATAGGTAATACTTTACTTTTTTTGACATATTTATCTAGTCAAAATTACTATTTTAGCCATAGACTATCTTTATATAGTCTATGGTTTTTTTATGCTACAAGTACAAACAATTAGTTTTCAATATCAACTCAAAAAACCTATATTAAAAGACATACAATTTCAACTTGAAAAAGGAGAACATTTATGTGTGATGGGTGAAAGCGGTTGTGGAAAATCTACACTTTTAAAAGTCATTTATGGCTTATTGGATATAGATAAAGGCTCTGTTTTTTGGGATGATATTGAGGTTTTAGGGCCGAAAGAACATCTAGTTCCTGGAATGGATTTTATCAAACATGTTGCACAAGATTTTGATTTGATGCCTTTTACTTCAGTTTCAGAAAATATAAAAAAATTCTTGTCAAGGTTTTATCCAGAAGAAAGCGAAAAAAGAACGCAAGAATTATTAGAGGTTATAGAAATGACATCTTTTGCAAACACAAAAGTTAAAAACTTAAGCGGAGGGCAACAACAACGTGTTGCAATTGCAAGAGCCTTGGCGAAAGAACCTCAACTGTTATTACTTGACGAACCCTTTAGTCAAATAGATAATTTTAAGAAAAATTCTTTAAGAAGAAAGCTTTTCGCATACTTAAAAGAAAAAAATATTGCCTGTATTGTTGCTACGCACGATGGTAATGACGCCTTGTCTTTTGCAGATAAAATGATTGTGATTCAAAATAGCACCATCTTAGAAAAAGGGATTCCAAAAGAGATTTATAATGCGCCTAAAAACACGTATATCGCTTCTTTGTTTGATGATGTCAATGAGATCGTAATCAATAACCATACTTTATTATTATATCCGCATCAAATTAAAATTGTTGCAAATTCTGATTTAAAAGCAACTGTTTTAAATACATATTTTAAAGGTTCTTATTGGCTAATTGAAGCTGAATTGGGCGGGCTTAAATTATTTATAAATCACACCTCAGAACTTAGAAAAAGAAAAACAATTTTCTTAAAGCTAACTAATAGTTAAAATTTTTATCTCTTTTCCATTAAACAAGAGCTCCTCCTTTTCCTTCATTCCAAGCAATGTTTTACCTATTGGAGAAGATACAGAAACCGCAAAATAGTCTTGGTCATCTACAATCAGTTTCCCTGCGCTTATGCTTAAAAAGTAGCTTGCTTTATCGGTTTTCACAATACTTCCTAAATGTGCAATAGTTGACGTTTTAGTAATATCTATTTTATCCAACGTTTCTTTCATTTGGAGAACTCCTTGAAGTTGCTGGCCCGCTTTTTCCATTTCTAATTGCAACATTGCGCGACCCGTTTCGTGTTTATCGCCAGCAGAACTTTTTGTTTCTGATTGCAAGGCTTTTTGATTGGATGTTATAATTTCTTGCACGGTTTGCAAGTGCTTATTTGCAAACGTTTCACATTGGGTATAAAGTGCTATTTTAATATTCATCTTCTATCATAAAAGCAAAAGCGCCATAGTTTCCATGATGGGATATGGAACAAGAGTTTGTGAGTAATTTATCTTTATGAAAATACAAAGGAGCTCCTATTGGAGTTTTTCTTTGTATAATTTCTTTATATGAAATCCCTGTTTCTTCTTCGAGTTTTATCTTAATGTCTAAATCAATTGTTTTTGGTGAACCAATAGATGAAAAAACGCTTGTTTCTTTCTGAGTATCAGTTGCAATCGTATACACATATGACCTATCAAAAAAAGTTGTCGTATAAAACTCATTTCCCTCAAAACAAACAATTCCTTCGTGTTTTGAAATCAATTTACAAACAAATTTTTGAGGAGCAAAAAACCGTTTTTCATACTGTTGGGTATAACATTTATAAGCTGCTTCTTTCATGCTCCAAAACAGCCAAACACGTAAAAAAGAGTTCTTCGCTTCTAAAATATTGTGCTGTTCTTTTAAAGAAAATTGTTTCTCCAAAAAACCCTTTCGTTGCCAATTACTTTGAGTCTCGGCTAACTGTAAATCAACAACATCATTACCGATCATTCAGAAGACTGCTTTTCTTTAATGATTTCTACTACGGATTTTATGGTCAACATTTTATCCATAGAATCGTTGTCAATTATGATGTTGAACTCATCCTCAACATCCAATACAATATCGACCAAATTTGCTGAATTTATTTCTAAGTCATTCATAAAATCGGTGTCTTCTGATATGTTTTTAAACCCTTCTTCATTTTGAATATAAGGCTTTACAATTGTCGATAACTTTATGATTATTTCTTCTTTTGTCATTTTATTCAATATATTTTTTAAAGATAATACAAGCATTTACATCACCAAAGCCAAAACTTGCTTTTGCTAATATTTGTATCTCTTTTTTAATCATTCTTCTTGGTATTTTTTCCTCAGAGATTAAATCTAAAATTTCAGGATGTACATCAACACAGTTAATATTTGGGAAAACAAATTGCTCTTTAATTTGTATAACAGACGCAACAGATTCAATAGCCCCTGATGCAGCTAAACAATGCCCTACTTGTGACTTTAATGAATTTATTAATGGGAAATTATTTCCTTTTCTTTGTAATGCTTTTGTCCAGTTTTCTATTTCTAGGCTGTCTTTAGATGTCGCTGTTAAATGCCCGTTGATCAGATCAATTTCATTTGGAGAAATAGAAGCGTCTAAAATTGCGTCAGTAATACATTTCTGAACCGCCTCTGCGTTTGGCGCTGTTAGAGTTCCGCCATTTCTTTGCCCACCCGAGTTTATATTTCCTCCTAAAACCTCTGCATAAATGGTGGCTTTTCTTTCTAAAGCGCTTTCTAAAGACTCTAAAACTAAAGCACCTGCTCCACTTCCAGGAACAAATCCAGAGGCTGTTGCACTCATGGGTCTTGATCCTTTTTCTGGTGTTTCATTGTGTTTATAAGTCATCACACGCATTGCGTCAAAACCACCCCAAGTATACAAACTGTCTCTTATACACATCTCCGAGCCCACGAGACAGGCAGAAATCTCG
>OLID01000756.1_pt1 | contig 11535 bp, 9 predicted proteins | sample 1609361 | NCBI WGS metagenome assembly OLID01 (sample SAMN05416778, study PRJEB24817) | seawater metagenome | isolation source: Sea water | place: Canada:Atlantic | collected 2013-07
TTTCTGCCTGTCTCGTGGGCTCGGAGATGTGTATAAGAGACAGACACCGGAAAAATTCAGTGTATGCTCAGTAGCCCCCCCTCCGGCGACTGTTATTGCCTCAGAACCACCGCCAAAATTGATATTGCCGGACAGTGTTATCGGAAAAGCAAATGATATTCGCAAATCGCTGGTTGCGACCAATGAGACCGCGTTTGGCACTGTCATTGCGTCGCCCAGGGAAAGAATAGCACCTGCCGCCACCGTGAGCAGTCCGCTGCCAAACGGGGAGGTTACCGCGCTGGATGAGTCACGAAAAACCACCCTGCCCTGGTTTATGTCCATGCCGCCCGAAAACGTCCTGTCGCCTTTCAGTCGCAGTTCACCAGTGCCGGTTTTGGTCAGTTTGCCAATGCCGCTGATGTTGTTGCCCGTACTAAAGATCGGATAAGTAACGTCGAGTGTGCCGCCACCTGCGGCCAGTGCTATCTCGCCCGGCGGGTCCGCCGGTTGCAGATTCGCCAGGGTGCCACCGTCCAGCGTCACGACGCCCAGGATCTCGACCTGATATGGACTGAATGTGCCGTTGGTGACTTCCACATTGCCGCTGTACGTCGCACCTGCTCGATCCAGTGACAGCTTACCCGTGCCCTGCTGCCGTATAAGGCCTGAGCCACTGATTGAATTGGATAACACAAAGTCGTCAGAGCGGTTGAAGACCAGCGACCCGCTATTGGTGATATTGCCGGCAATGGCCGCCACCGACTCGCCTGTGTCTATTTGCAGCGTGCCCGTGGAATCGATAATCAGTGCGCCGGTGCTGGCCGACTCCAGACCGTCGGCGGTCAGGGCGTTGGCGATGGTTGTGGTAGTGCCGGTGCTCAGCACCAGTGGCCCCTGCACATCAACTGCGGCGCCCTGCAGGCGATAACCACTGCTACTGAACTGCATCCGGCCGGCCTGAGGCGTCGTTGCGGTGACATTGACCGTTCCGCCCGTACCACTGAACCGCCGGTCCGGCAGAGCGCCAAGGCCATCGGCGGCGTAATTCACGGTGCCAGCCTGATTGGCCCAGTTGCTGGAGGCATCGTCCCAGGTGCCATCACCGCCATCCACGGCGCCATTCTGTGTGGTATTGCCGCCATCCCAGTAAATCCGGTCTTGTGCCAGCGCCATGCCGGGAAATGTCACTAAAACTGCGGCCAGCGCAAGCGCCACGAATTTAGCTGGATTGAGAGCGAGATGTAATGACGCAAAGCGGTGCATGATACCGGTTCCCTGACGCCGACAAACGGCTAACAAATAGCTCGTATCATCGAAGGCAATGGCAACCGTGACTATCCCATTTGCGCATTTCTCACAGTCAAACGGGTATTAACACCAGCAAAGGAGGCATCGTGCGGGGCTCAGCGCAGGCCGCGCTGCAGTGTCGTTGAGGGACGCTCACCAAACAGGCTGGCGTAGTCGCGGGCGAAATTGCTCAGATGCATGAAACCGTAGCGGGTAGCCACTTCGGTGACTGTCACCATGGCATGGGTGGGCATCAGCAGTTGCTGTCTGACTTTATTGAGGCGAAGGATACGCAAATAGGCGACCGGTGTGATCTGCATAAAATCATTAAAACTGTATTGCAGAACCCGGGCGCTGACGCCAATATCCTTGCAGATATCCACGACACTCGGACTGCTATGCTGATCCAGGCACGACAGTATATAGTCCCGGGTTTTGCGTACCACCTCCAACCTACGTTCTCGAAGGTACTGGCCGCTGTCAACGGTGGTGCCAACTGCAGATGCCTGATGGATAATCAGCGCCAGTTGATGCAACAATTGCTGGCCCGTAGCGACGTCATCGTCTGACACTGATAGCGCCAGGTGGTCCTGATTCATGGCAATGCCGGCGAATTGTTCCAGCAACTGACGACTACTACCGGAGTTGTATACCTGCAGGCCATCAATGTCCTGTTCCCAACCCTCAACACCCAGTGCCCGGATGCCATCAAGCAGGTCACTTTCATTCATCACCGCATAACACGAGGTGACCCCACCGGGAATCACCAGATCACAGTCCGTCGTGGCTGGCATCAGGAAAAGCTGGTCATTCTGCTCCATGCTGTGTTTCATGAAGCGGGCTGCGTTATGGCCATGATCAATCATGGATATGGTGCAACGATTGGCGGGCACCTGTGCCCGTTTGTGTACTGCCTTGTTCTGGCATTCCAGAAAGGTGGTGACCGGCCCCAGATCACAACGGGTTATGCGGCCGTTAAACTCGCCCGCGTCAATCTGGGAGTATTCGACAGACAACCATGCCTGGGCGCTTTCGTGCAGCGACGCATCATCGGTATTCAGATGCTCAAAATCAGGGGTGGCGTCCGTCGCGGCGAGATCCATTAACAACAGGCTGCGGCATCACCGCCACTGCTATCGCGATCAAACGGCAAGCCAACCCCACAGCCTTCAAAAATGCCATAGTGCCTGCTGAAATCGCCGATGAACTCAAAGTGTGCAGCGAACCGGGTGTCATGCAGCATACGCCAGGTATTGCCACAGACCGGGAACACCCGGCCGGTCTCGATATCATGATGCTTGTCCAGCACAAAGCGGTCTGGTGAATTGGCCAGCGTGCCTTTATAGATCACCGCCTGACCGTAGTCCTCGCAGTCCGGCTCCAGCCCATCAAGTTTAAACAGGCGATAGGTTGCCGAGTGAAAACCGATGGGCCCGATGCGCGCAGCAATGGCCGGATCGGTCATTTCCAGGGGCCGGTCTTCCACCAGCCGCGGATCGACAAACCCGGCGCGGCGCGCCATATGCTGAAAGTCATTCCAATACAGGGCACCGCCCAGACATTCACCATACAGAACCGGATCATTCTTCACTGTCTCCGGCACCCGCCGGTCAGCGTAAACATCAGAGAAATAGAACTCGCCGCCCGGCTTCAGTAAACGAAATACCCCTTTGAGCACTGCCCCTTTGTCCGGCGACAGGTTGAGCACGCAGTTGGAAACGATGATATCTACCGAACCCGGCGCCAGGTCCAGCTGATCCAGTTGCTCCATGTAACCCTGCACAAACTGTACGTTATCATAACCAAATTGCTCCGCATGCCAGTCCTTGTGTTGTTCGGCGACGGCAAGTTGCTCATCGGTCATGTCCAGGCCGATGATCCGTCCGCCGCTACCCACCATCTGCGCCAGCGCATAGACATCGCGACCGGTGCCGCAGCCCAGATCCAGTATCGTGCAGCCTTCCAGTTCGATCGGCGCTACCAGGCCACAGCCGTAATAGCGCGCCAGGACTTCGGGATGAATGCGCGACAACAGTGGCTTCAACCACTCGGGCATGGCACTGGCATCGCAACAGGCAGAGGTTTTTAAATCGGCAGAGCTTTGCAGCTGCTTGCCATAGTAGTCCTTGACGATGTCGTACATGTTTTTTCCTTGAACGGCAGTGCTTGAACGGGAGTACTTAAACGGGATTACTTAAACGAGATTACTTAAACAAGAGTACCTAAACGGGGGCGCTGCAACTGGCGCCAAATCTGTAACAGCTGAAACAGCGATGGTGGCGAAGCATGACGCGCGTCTCCATGCTCTCTGCCAGCGTGCCACCAAGATCATAGTCCGGGTCGTCGTCTACCAGTGTACAGGCATAAACGCGCACGCCTCGCGACGTGTTAACCAGCATCCGGGTATGCGTACACATAAAGTGATCGCGACTTTGCACGGTAGGGTATTTCTCCATGCAGCTTTCGGTCACTTCCGGGCTGCCATCTTCTGTGCCCGGCACGCCAAAATCGGGAAAGGCCGTGAACGCGACCGCTTGCGGAATGCCATGCTGACTGAAAACGTCGCGATACTGAGCCTCTATCGCCTCACTGTCTTCATTACTTTCCATCTGCCGCGCCACCGACACCTTGAATCCCTGCTCGTGCAACCAGCGGATACTTTGCAGGGACTCGGCGAAGCTGCCCTCACCCCTGCCCGCATCATGGCGCGCCGCGTCAGGGTAATCCAGGCTGATGCGAAAGCTGACCGGAAACGGGTTGTCGAGCAGTGGCAGAATCTGATGGGCACGTTGCATCAAGACCCGCGTGCCATTGGTCAGTACAAAACAGGGCTTGTGTTGACTGGCGTAGTCCAGAATATTGACAAATTCACGGATCACAAAGGGTTCGCCGCCGGTAAAGGAGAACTGCCCGACGCCCATATCCACGGCCTCGTGGATGAAGGGTCGGAGGTCCTCCAGAGACATGGCCGGAATCCGGGTGTCACCTGGCTTTGAGCCTTCAAGGCAAAACGGGCAGGCCAGGTTACAGACGCTGCCCGTGTGGATCCACAACTCCCGAAGCTGCGTGGCATCAATATAACCGCGGGGGTCGCCGCCCCGCGTGTGAGTCCAGCTATCCACATGGCGTGGCGACACAATATTCACTGCGGGAATCCTGGCGTTTCAGCGCGCATCTGTTCGCGGGTGGTGCTAGTCATAATCTCTCTCTTTGGTCTCACGTGTGTCGGCTGCCGCGTCAGCACGGCTTTGTCCGGATCCGGCCCGTTTGCGTTGCAGCGCATCGCTGAAGGCCGCTGCCAGGACGCCGGTGGGCATGGCAATCAGACCGATGCCGGCGATGGCCGTTATGCCGGCGAACAGCTTTCCGAGCACCGTGACGGGGGTGACGTCACCATAACCCACCGTGGTAAGCGTGGCGATGCTCCACCACAGCGCCCTGGGGATACTGCCAAACGCCTCAGGTTGCGCCTCGGCCTCCACCACGTAAAGCACTGATGAAGATCCGACCAGCAGGAAAACCGCCGCCAGCAGACTCAATATCAGCTCATAGCGTCTTTCCCCGACCGCCACCAGCACAGCATCAATAGCATCGCTGAAACGGCCCAGCCTGGCCAGTCGCATCAGCCGCAGCAAACGCATCAGACGTAATACGTACGCATCACTGACGCCCAGGGTCACCAGAAACGGAATAATAGCCAGTAAGTCTATCAGAGCCCAGAAACTGACAATATATTTCAGCCGGCCACCCAATCCCCGATAGCGGGGGTCCTCTCCTGCTGCGTATACACGGGCGATGTATTCCAGTGCAAAAAAAATAAACAACGCCAGTTCGATGGCAAAAAACGTGTCTTCGAAGCGGGCTCGCAGCGTGACCTCGGTATCCAGCACCGCCACGGTCGCGGCAACGATCACCAGCAGGCACACCAGTCTGTTGACCGGGGACAGACCTTCACCAACCCAGGCACCGGCGTAAAGCTGCCGGTATAAGCGCTGACGCAGCGTTTGCCTGTTGTCGTCAGCTATCATTGGCGCCCACCAGCTGGCTGCGTGTAGCAGAACATGAGTGATTCCACATTGATTATCCCCGGCGACTCCAGCAAAGTCGTTATTGATTCGGCAACAGCCTACCAAAGCGTTGATCCGCCACAAGATAACAGATTCGCGCCGCGATTTGTTACCGGCTGGATGATCCTGGCTGGACTGCGCAACGTACTATCAGCGACTTGCATTCAACGAACTGACCTCACTCAGGGGGCACCGCCATCACAGCGCCACGCACCAATCTCGTCTGGTTCCGACAGGACCTGCGACTGACCGACAACCCGGCACTCCATGATGCCTGTAACAACGGCGTTGTGGTCCCTGTTTACATTCTGGATGACAGCAATAGCGGTGAATGGGCCATGGGCGGCGCCAGCCGTTGGTGGCTTCACCATTCGTTGCACGCTTTATCGGCATCCCTGAACGGCAATTTGCTGGTTCTGCAGGGCGCCCCCCAGACCCTGATCCCCAGGCTGGTAAAAACACTCCAGATTGACGACATTTACTGGAATCGTTGCTACGAACCCTGGCGCATCAGACGCGACAGCCAGATTAAAAAGCAGCTCAACGATGACGGCACCGTGGTTTACAGCAGCAACGGCTCGCTTTTGTGGGAGCCCTGGCGCATTCTTAAGGATGACGGCACACCGTATCGGGTATTTACGCCTTTTTATCGACGCGGTTGCCTGAAGGCTGAGCCGCCGACACGACCGCTGCCCGCGCCCGGCCGACTTAAACAGACGATGGTGGATGCAACATCGATAGCGGACAGTGCCTGGCTCCAGGGCCTGACGGGGCCGGATGGCATTGACGCGCTGGGACTGTTGCCGACCATACCCTGGGACAAAACTATGGCAAAGACCTGGCAGGTGGGGGAAAAAGCCGCACAGCAGAGGCTACGACTGTTTCTGGACAGAGGCCTCGAAGATTACAAGGAGGGACGCAATTTCCCGGCCCGCGACAACGTTTCACGCCTGTCTCCCTACTTGCACTTCGGTGAAATTTCGCCCCGACAGGTATGGCACGAAGCACAGTCGGCAGGTACAGCTGGCCGCATGGAGAATGACCTGGACAATTTTCTGTCGGAGATCGGCTGGCGCGAATTTTCCTATTCGCTGCTGTACCACAACCCGGACCTGCCTCGCGTAGCAATACAAAAGCGTTTTAACCACTTTCCCTGGCAAACCAACAGCGACCGCTTGCGCGCCTGGCAGCATGGTCTTACCGGTATGCCGCTGGTCGACGCCGGCATGCGTGAGCTTTGGCAGACTGGCTATATGCACAATAGGGTCCGCATGGTCGTCGGTTCATATCTGGTCAAGAACCTGCTGCTTCACTGGCACGCCGGTGAAGAGTGGTTCTGGGATTGTCTGGTGGATGCCAACCTGCCCAACAACAGCGCCAGCTGGCAATGGATCGCGGGCTGCGGTGCCGATGCGTCGCCCTACTTTCGGGTCTTCAACCCGGTGCTGCAAAGCCGTAAGTTCGACAAGGAAGGCGATTACCTGAGGCGCTATCTGCCCGAGCTGGCTACGCTGCCGGACAAACACATTCACGCCCCGTTCGAGGCACCCGCCGATGTACTGCGCAGCGCCGGTGTGCGCCTTGATGAGAACTATCCGAGCCCGGTCGTTGATCTGAAAGAGTCACGCGAGGCGGCGCTGGCCGCGTTCAAGTCCCTGCCCTGACGCTCACCCCGATCCTCACAGCAACCCCAGATTGATCGCACGCAGAACGGCCTGCGTGCGATCGCGTACACCCAGTTTTTCCAGAATGGAGGACACCTGATTCTTGATCGTACCTTCGGATTTGTGAATGGTGTTCGAGATCTCGCGATTGCTGAAGCCGCCGGCCATCAGGCGCAGCACTTCGATCTCCTTATCGCTCAGGGAGTCCGCAGCAGCCATATCATCAAATCGCGGCGCCATACTCGACAGGCCCTTGAGAATCCTTTCCGTCAGCGCCGGCTGCATCAGGGTGCCTCCGGCATGGACTGTCTCGATCGCACCCACCAGACTTTCCAGAGACACGTCCTTGAGCAGATATCCCCGCGCACCCGCGGCAATGCCTTCCATGACCAGTTGACTGTCATCAAACGTGGTCAGGATAATGCTGGGCACCATACATCCAGCCTCACGCATCGCATGTAACGCATCAATACCGGTCATTCTGGGCATGCGAATGTCGATAAGCAGAACATCCGGCTGGAACCGACCAATACCATCCACAACCTGACTGCCGTCTTCCACCTGACCAACAACTTCTATGTCATTACTGAGTTCGAGCAAACTGCAGATGCCGAGACGCACGAGATTCTGGTCTTCGGCCAACATGACACGTATTTTCATCCCCGGCTCCGGTGCAAGGTATCGATCCTGCTTTACGACAGTATGCCATAGCGGCAATTTCCTTCACTAGGCCATAAGTCACCCGTGTGAAGGTGGCTTTTGGCACTGTTCCGACCGCCTCACCTCACCCTACATTGAACGCTGTCCACACGACTTTAAACCGAGGCCCTTACTATGCTCTGGCTCCATCAGTCTGCCCTGTATCTGCATATCGTTGCCGGCGTCCTTGCGCTGGCAGTCTTCTGGGTACCGGCCCTCAGTAAAAAAGGCGCGCTCAATCACAAACGCTTCGGCCGTGTTTTTGCCATCATCATGTACACGGTTGGCTGGTCAGGGGTAATCATGGCATCACTGGATCTGTGGCGGCCGCTGATCACCCATCCTGTCACCGCCACATCCACACCAGAGGCAATGGCCGCTGTCAGTACCGGCATACGATCCACCGCAACGTTTCTGCTGTCGCTCAGCATATTGGTGCTGGCGACTACCCGTCATGGCTGGCTGGTTATTCAGCACAAGGAGGACCGCAGCATCCTGCGCAGACCCCTGCATGTCGCGTTGTGCCTGGCACTACTGACGGCCGGGTTTACTCTGCTGCTCATTGGTGGTCGGCGCGGCGATATTCTGATGCTGATTTTTGGGGCTCTGGAGACATGGCTGGCGTTGGGCTTTTTGCGCTACAGCTTCAAGGCTGATCTGGCGCACCCCCGGGAATGGTGGGTGGAGCACCCGGGGGCGCTGATCGCCTCGGGAATTGGCGCTTACACGGCCTTTTTTGTGGTCGGCGCCGCCGGCCTGCTGGGTCCTTTGCTAAGCGAGGACAGCTTCGCCGGTCTGGGCGTGGTGTTCTGGGTGGCGCCGGGGATCATCGGCGGCGTTGCCATCGCCAGGCTAAGTCGCAAGTACCGACGCCGCTTTAGTGCCGACCCTCGCTGAACTCAGGTGACCTTGTGTCTGACGTTGTAAACCGGGTCTCGCCAAAGCTGTTCCTGCATGATTCGGCACAGCACATCGACGCTACGCCCGATGTCGGTAAAACGCAAAAACAGTGGACTGAAGCCGACGCGAAGAATATCCGGCGCCCGAAAATCTGCAATCACACCGTGGGCGATCAATGCCTGACAGATGGCAAATGCCTGTGGGTGCCGATAGGCCAACTGGGCACCACGTTGCGCCTCATCCACAGGTGAACACAAGCGCAGCTCCCGCAATGGTGGCGACTGTTCTACTCCTTGCATGAACACACCGGCAAGCGCCAACGATTTACGCCGCAGCTGCGCGACATCCACGTCGGCAAACACGTCCAGCGCGGCATCCAGAATACTCAAGGATATTACCGGGGGCGTCCCCGACAGGAAGCCGGCCACACCAGGGGCGGGCTGATATTCATTTTCAAATTCAAATGGCGCCATATGCCCCATCCAGCCGCTCAATGGCTGCCGAGCCAGTGTCTGATGGCGTTCGGCCACGTACAGGAACGCCGGCGCACCCGGGCCGCCGTTCAGGTATTTGTATCCGCACCCAACAGCAAAATCGACGCTGCAGGCGTCCAGTTGCACGGGCACAACGCCGGCACTGTGTGCCAGATCCCAGATGACCAGAATCCCTTTTGCCTGAGCCTTTGCGGTAATTTCGTGCATATCGTATAGCGCGCCACTGCGAAAGTTGACATGCGACAGCAACACCACCGCGACATCGTCGGCCAATGCGGACGTAATGTCCTCGTCAGCAACCAGCCGCAGAGAACACCGCTCATCGCCCAACTGTCTGGCCAGCCCTTGCACCATATACAGATCGGTCGGGAAATTGCCTCGTGGCGACAACACGACGCGGCGATCAGCCCGCATTGCCAATGCGGCACTCAGCAACTTGAAAAGGTTGACGGAGATCGAATCGCAGCAAATGGTCTGACCAGGCGCAGCGCCGATAAGACGGGCAATTTTCTCGCCGGCGCGGACCGGCAGATCAATCCACTGATGCAGGTTCCAGCTCTTGATCAGGTCCTGGCCCCATTGTTGTTCGACAACTTCCCTGGCGCGCTGTTTCGCCGCCAGCGACAGACAACCCAGGGAATTGCCATCCAGGTAGACCTGGTCGCGCGGAATATCAAATGCCTCGATCTTTGCGGCCAACGGATCCTGCTGATCCATCTGCGCCAGTGTCCCACCGCCGGTTTTGTTACCCCCGGTTTTGTCATTCACAGGACCTTCGCCGGAATCCGCGCCCGCACTCATAGTGGCAACACACTCTGCAAGGTCGACAACAGAACCCTGAAACTGCGCGTGCCGGGATGCACCCAATCGAAATGGCCGCCGTCCTCCACGAACAGCGTGCGCGCACCGATCATCAGTGACTGATTCACCGGTACCACGGTGTCGGCGGCACCATGCAGCAGCACTGTGTTGGCGTGCGCCTGGTGGGCACTCGGATTGCCAGCCTGATAGGCATCCGACCGCTCCTGCGGTGTACCGCCCATAAACAATGTTGTCGCAGTTTCACAGCTGTTGCTGCCCGCCGCATAGGCAGTAATGTCGCTGATGGCGGCCAGCCCCAGCACCGCAGCAGCGGCCGGCGTGTCTCGGCCGGCCAGCAGGGCCAGATGGCCGCCAGCGGAGTGTCCGGCAATCACGAATCTGTCAGTATCCAGCGCATGGCCGTGCAGATTCTGCAGATGACGAACGCCTGCCATGATATCGTTAAAGGTGCCTGGCCAGCCGCCGCCGGCGTCTCCGGTACGCCGGTATTCCAGCGACCAGACTGCATAACCGGCCTGAGCCAATGCCGTGCTCAGGGCGAAGGTATGGTCAATGCCGTAGGTATTGAGCCAGCAGCCTCCGTGAATCAGCACCACGACCGGAGGTCTTGAATCAGCTCCGGTTACGCCGCCGCTGCCTGATGGCAGCCACAACAGCCCGAATTGCAGTGCATCACCGCCGTAGGCTATGCGAGCGTCCGGCTGACGCACTGGCAATGCTGCAACCTCGCTGAAGGCAACATCAGCCTTAACGGATTGATAATCAACTTGCGCGGCGACAGAACAGGCTGATGCTGACACCAGCAACAGGCCGAAGGCGGCAATACCCGGCGCTGCCCGAAGCCACTGCAATAACTTGGTTATAAACATAAACTTTTTCCGAAACTGGACGATAAATAGTGAATGCATTCAATATTAGCCTGATATTGTGGGTCGGCGCCATGAACCTTGCAGCGCCGGCTCTTGTATTCCGTGCGTGAGCAAGACACTATATTGACCAATATAATAATAAAATAGTCCGGCACTGAGTACCGGGCCTAAGACACGAGGGCCCGATGGCTCAGCAGGAATCAGTTGACTCAATAGCCAAAATCCAGCACTTGCGCCTGCAGCGGATGTCCTGGGGCCTCGGCGCCCAGTTCAGCACCTGGCTGGTCACTGCCGGACTCTTCCTGTTCGGCATGGTTCCCGGGTTACCCACCGCCATATATTTCTGCCTGATGCTCGTCATCAATCTTGGTTTTGCCCTGCTGATCAAGACCAATATCAATCTGCGCTTTAAAGACCCCAGCATGACAGCGGTACAGATCGTTGCACCAATCTGGCCGGCAGTGTATCTGATGTTCTTTGTCGTCGACCCACAGGCCCGAACCGTCTTCCTGATGTCGGCGATCAGTGGCCTGATGTTCGGCTCATTTGTGCTCACCCGCCGCGGCATGCTGGCGGTCGGTGCCTTTATCCTGACCAGCTATCTGGTGCTGTTGACCGCGCTGCACCTGTTCGCCCCCGATCGCATGAACTGGCGCGTGGAGCTCATCATCGTATTTACCTATGCTTCAGTGCTGCTCACGGTCTGTCTCTTATACACATCTCCGAGCCCACGAGACAGGCAGAAATCTCG
>OLID01000759.1_pt1 | contig 11525 bp, 12 predicted proteins | sample 1609361 | NCBI WGS metagenome assembly OLID01 (sample SAMN05416778, study PRJEB24817) | seawater metagenome | isolation source: Sea water | place: Canada:Atlantic | collected 2013-07
CGAGATTTCTGCCTGTCTCGTGGGCTCGGAGATGTGTATAAGAGACAGAGATTACTGTTTGTTAAGGTGTTTATTAGCAAGCTCTTTGCCTAATTCTACACCAAATTGATCAAAACTAAAAATGTTCCAAACGATCCCTTGAACAAAAATTTTATGTTCATAAGTTGCAATTAATTTGCCTAAAGAATTTGGAGTTAATTTTTTAATTAATAGGGTTGTGCTAGGTTTGTTACCATCAAAAACTTTATACGGAAGTAATGATGTCAGTTTATTGTTCTGATGGTTAAATTTTAAATCTAAATGGACTTCTTCTTCGGTTTTACCAAAAGCCAAAGCTTCTGTTTGAGCATGAAAATTAGCCATTAATTTTTTATGATGCACTGTTAAACCAGATAATGATTCTTCAAAACCAATAAACTCAGTTGGAATCAACTTTGTTCCTTGGTGCAATAACTGCATAAATGCGTGTTGCATATTAGACCCTACATTTCCCCAAATGATTGCTCCAGTTTGATAATCGATTTTTTCACCATTTCTATCAACACTTTTGCCATTACTCTCCATGCTTGCTTGTTGTAAATAATCAGAAAACATATTTAAATATTGAGAATATGGTAAAATGGCTTCCGTTTCGCAATTAAAAAAATTGTTATACCAAATGCCAATTAAAGCAGAAACAACAGGGATGTTTTTATTGAAATCTGCAGAAGCAAAATGCATGTCCATTTCTTCTGCGCCTTTTAGGAGCTTTTTGAAGTTTTGAAAACCAATAGATAAACTTATTGATAGTCCAACGGCACTCCAAAGAGAAAAACGACCGCCAACCCAATTCCACATTGGAAAAATGTTTTCTTTGTTGATTCCAAATTCTGTTGCTTTTGTAATGTTAGATGATACTGCGACAAAATGTTTAAAGATGTCATTCTGAGTTGCAGATTTTAAAAACCATTCTTTAAGTGTGGTAGAATTTGTTAGAGTTTCTTGTGTCGTAAATGTTTTAGAAACAACAATAAAAAGCGTAGTTTCTGGGTTTAACTTCTTGATTATTTCAGAAATATGATCACCATCAATATTAGAAACAAAATGTGTTGTTAAATGATTTTTATAATGTTGTAATGCATTTACAACCATATTTGGGCCTAAATCAGAACCTCCAATTCCGATGTTAACAATATCTGTAATTGACTTTCCAGTAAAACCCTTCCATTCACCAGAAATTATTTTTTCAGAAAAAAGCTCAACCTCATTTAAAACAAGACTTATTTCTGGTTTTACATCTGTGTTATTGATAACTATTTTATTTGATGAAGAGTCTCTTAGAGCAGTGTGTAAAACAGCTCTATTTTCTGTAGTATTTATTATATCACCAGAAAAATATTTTTGGATTGCATCTTTTAAATCAACTTCATTTACAAGTTCAATTAATAGATCTAATGTTTCATTTGTAATTCTATTTTTAGAATAATCAATTTTAAAATCATCAAAAGTAATTGATAATTCAGAAGCTCTGTTGGTGTTGTTTTTAAAGAATTCTTTAAGATGAATGTCTTTTATCTCATCAAAATGAGAAGTTAACTTTTGCCAAGCTTTTGTTTTAGTTGGATTTATGTTTTTTAAAGCCATTTGATTTTTTCTAAATCTTTAAAAAGTAATATTGTTTGAATCTAGTTCAACTATTCTTGGACTTAGCCCCTCAATATTTTCTAATTGCTCTTTTAAAGGAGAAATATGTGTTAAAAAAGTTGGTTTTAAACTCTTTTTTAAAGGCGCTGCAGATGGTAATTTTTGTTTAAACGGATCAACTTGTTTACCGTGTTTCCAAAAACGATAACAAACATGATTTCCGCTACTACTTCCTGTTGAGCCAACAAAACCAATGATATCTCCTTGCTTTACAAATTGCCCGCGTTTTACATTTCTACGACTCATATGTAGATATTGAGTTGTATAGGTATTGTTATGTTTTACTTTTACATAATGGCCGTTTCCTCTTTTTCTATAAGCAGACTCTGTTACTGTTCCACTTGCAGTCGCCATAATTGGTGTGCCGTAATTTGCAGCAAAATCGGTTCCTTTATGCGCTTTTACTTTATTGCCATATAAAGCAATTCTTCTATTTAAATCATATCTAGAAGAGACTCTATATTGAAATTTTATGGGTGATTTTAAAAATTGTCTTCGTAACATATTACCATCTCCATCATAAAATTCAACAATACCTCTTTTCTTGTCAGGAACAAATCTATAGGCAAAAATGTCTTTTCCTTTATGATTAAATAAAGCTGCTTTTACTTTTCCATAACCTACAAAAGTATTGCCGTCAATTACGTTCTCCTCATAAATTAATTTAAAAGTATCGCCTTTTTGAAGTTTGAAAAAATCTAATGTCCAGGCGTAAATATCTGCAACTCTATTTGTTAAGTTTGGTGTTAAGCGCAAGCTGTCCATCGATTGTGAAAAACTAGAATAAATTTTACCATGAACTTCTTTTTCAATCGTTTTAATTTCTTTTCTGAATTTATAGCTATGAATTATTGAATCGTTAAATTCTACAATAGTTGCAGTAGTTTTATTGTTTTTATAAATAAAAACCTGTGCTTTTTCAGTAGAATCTTTTGCTGCTAAAATTGTATATGGTTTTCCTGCTCTAACACGCCTAACGTCAAAAGTGTCTTTTATTTTTGAAGCGATTTTATTTATAATCGGATAATCTACATGATGTCTGTCTAAAATAATGCCAAAGCTTTCACCTTTTTCAATAGTATCATTTATGACCAAGTAATCGTTTAATTTATAACCAAATTCAAAGACTTCTTCTGGCTCAATTACCGTTACAATTTCTTCAATATTTTCTGGATTATCATCTTTGCAAGAACTAAAGATGATTAATGTTAGTAAAAGAAAAGCTATTTTTTTCAAAAGAAATTAATTTTTATAAACGTCCAACGCAAAAATACAATTTAATCGTATATAATTTTAAAAGAATTTGCAAGACCTTTATAAGCATCTAATTCCGCTCTTAAAGAACCAACGGATAGTGATGCTTTCAATTTTATGGGAATTTTGTTATCATCTGCTGTTATCCAAATTGTAACACTTTCGTTTGCTTTAAAAACTCGACCAGCTTGAACCATTGGTCTAAATTTTAATGTTTTAATTTTCCCAAAACTTGTTTTTAAGATTTCAGTTCCTAAAAAACGCAATTTAAAAGGGTAGACTTGAGAATCTAGAAACATATCTAAATCAATTCCGTCACCGACTTTTAGTTTACTGACGTCATGATTTCTTAAATAATAAAATGAAGACATCATGTCTTGTATGTTTGTAAAATTTACACTTTCTTTTGTTTGAAGTCTAAAATCAGTAACAGTTGCTTTTTGTGTTTCGTAATTAAATTTAACTTCTCTGTTAATTTTATAACCACCCTCATTTATATTTCTTTTAAATACGTAGGGCTTTATAGTCTCTTTGTCAAAATAAGATTCGTAGGTGTCATTTACTTTAAAGAACCATTTTATAACTCCAGTTGTCCAGCCTTTTCCAGTTACATGAAAAACCTCTTTTCCATTAATAGTGTCTGTGTCAATAGATAATGTTGCGTTTCCAGCTTTAAAAAAACCACTGTAGCTCATTTTATAACGTAGCCATTCACCTTTTTTAAAAACGGTAGTATTCTCTTGAGAATAAGAACTAAAAGCAATACAAAATGCGATAAAAAGAAAAATATTTTTTTTCATGTTTCCAAACTTATAAAAAAGGAATGACAATATCTATTCCAAAACCAAAAAAACTGCTTGTTTTCGCAAGCAGCCAATGTTAAATATTTCATATTTTTTTAGAAAGTTCCCCAGTTTTTGAGTTCTTTTTCGCTCCATAAATATGGGAAGAAAATTCGTCTTTGGTACTTTGGGTGCATATATTTTCTCCAATTACTTCCTCCAGTTGCTTCGATATCTTTATCACCACCGCCTAAATATTTCCCAGCAGCATCATAATGTGCTAAAACCCATTTTACGTTTACGGTATAGTCGTAATGGCGCATTGCTTTTATCAATTCAGGGTTTTTCTGAACATCCTCTGGTAGTTGTTGAAACTTTTTAGACAAATTGCATTCATTGTAATCTTCCATAAAATCGATAAAATCTCCCATATATTTTTTTTCGAAGAGTTTAATCAAAATTGATTTTTCTCCTGTAGAATGATTTTTACCAGCTGCTTGCCAATACAAATGCTCAAATGCATTTCTAAAGGATGAATTTCTGTCAATTGTATCTCTGAAACGTGCGTCAATTAAATTGATAAGTTCTGTTGAGGCAAATTCAATTTTTCTGTATTGTGCAGATTGAAACCCACTTGCTGGCGCTAATGTATTTCTGAATTTTAAATACTGTTCAACATCCATTCCTTCGCCCATTACAGTAAAAGAGCTACAAAGCATATCAAAATACCTGCTAATTCTCATTAAATGTTTTGAGAATTTTTCTGCTGTAATAGCTTCCTTAGAGAGTGAAATTTGGTCGATTTCCCACAAAATCATTTTAAACAATAACTCATTAACTTGATGATACATGATAAAAACCATTTCATCTGGTTGTGTAGTTCTCGGAATTTGTAAACCTAATAAAGCATCAGTCTGAATGTAATCCCAATACGTAATTGGTGTGCTGTGTAACAAACCTTCAAGCATTGTCTCTAATGGAACCCCAAGTCTTTTATACTTTTCTTCTATTGCTTTAAGTAATTCTTCTTTATTCATTTTGATAAAAAAAGAGTCAAGAATTAATCTTGACTCTTATGTGTTAAAAGTTATAATGTACCTCTGTTCGCTTGTTCTCTTTCAATTGATTCGAACAATGCTTTAAAATTACCAGCTCCAAAACCTCTAGCACCCATTCTTTGAATGATTTCAAAAAATAAGGTTGGTCTATCTTCTACAGGCTTTGTGAATATTTGTAATAAATATCCTTCTTCATCAGCATCAATCATAATTGAAAGTTTTTGCAATTCACCAATATCTTCTTTCATCATTTCCCGGTGTTCACCTAATCTTTCAGGAATCATGTCATAATAAGATTGAGGAGGTGGAGGCAAAAACTCAACTCCACGTGCTTTTAATTGACTTACGGTTTTGATAATGTCATCTGTGGCAACAGCGATGTGTTGTACACCAGAGCCTTCATAAAAATCTAAATATTCTTCAATCTGAGATTTTTTTGCGGCTTTTGCTGGTTCGTTAATTGGGAATTTAATGCGCCCATTTCCGTTTGACATTACCTTACTCATTAAGGCAGAATATTCTGTGTGAATCTGCTTGTCATCAAAAGATAAAAAGTTTTCGAATCCCATTACGTCTTCGTACCATTTTACCCAAACATCCATTTGATTCCAACCTACATTTCCAACCATGTGGTCAATGTATTTTAAACCAACTGAAGTTGGATTGTAGTCAGATTCCCATTTTCTAAAACCTGGCATAAATGCTCCTGTATAATTTTTTCGCTCTACAAACATATGAACTGTTTCTCCATACGTATATATCCCTGCTTTTACAATTTCTCCATGTTCATCAGTTTCTAGGGTTGGCTCTAAATATGATTTTGCTCCTCTTTTTGTAGTTTCTTCATAAGCTTTCCTTGCGTCATCAACCCAAAGAGCGACAACTTTTACGCCGTCACCATGTTTTACAATATGATCGTTGATTGGAGAATTGCTGTTTAAAGGCGTTGTCAAGACTAATCGTATTTTATCTTGAACCAAAACATAACTTACAGAATCTTTTGATCCTGTTTCTAACCCTTTATATGCTAATGATTGAAAACCGAAAGCTGTTTTGTAAAAATGCGCAGCTTGTTTGGCATTACCAACATAGAACTCTACATAATCTGTTCCTAACAATGGAAGGAAATCTTGTGCTCCTTCAAATATTTTTTCTAAACCGTAGTTTACTGATTTTACTTCTTTTGCCATCTTCTTTGATGTTTATTTTTTCCTGTGTAAACAGGTGTATTGTTTATTTGAGTTTTTTATAAAATCCAAGATTTATGATAATCGTCTACTTGTAATTTTAATGCTTCTTCTGTAATAGACATTGGTCTGAAAGGATCTATCATAACCGCTAATTCTCCAGTTTCTTTTTTTCCGACACTTCTTTCTATTGCTCCTGGATGAGGTCCGTGAGGAACACCACCTGGATGCAATGTAATTTGCCCTTTTTCAATCCCGTTTCTACTCATAAAATCTCCATCAACATAATAAAGCAATTCTTCAGAATCTATATTGCTATGGTGATATGGTGCAGGAATGCTTTCTGGATGATAATCATACATGCGTGGAACAAAACTACACACAACGAAACCTGCGGATTCCCATGTTTGGTGGATTGGAGGTGGCATGTGAATTCGACCTGTTATTGGTTCAAAATCATGAATTGAAAAAGCGTATGGGTAATGAAATCCGTCCCATCCAACAACGTCAAAAGGATGATTTCCATAAATATATTCCCACATGTTTCCTTGTTTCTTAATTTTCACTAAGAACTCACCTTTTTCATCATGTGTTTCTAGATTTTCAGGCAAACGCATATCTCTTTCACAAAAAGGAGAATGCTCTAATAACTGCCCAAAATTATTGCGGTATCTTTTTGGTGTAAAAATTGGCTCAAAAGATTCAACATATAAAATACGATTGTCTTCTGTGTCAAAGTCTATTTGATAAATAACTCCTTTCGGAATGATTAAATAATCACCATATTTAAAAGGGATGTTTCCGTAATTGGTTCTTAATGTTCCAGAGCCAACATGAATGAAAAGCATTTCATCTGCATCGCCATTTTTATAAAAATAATCTTTCGAAAAAGATTTTGGTGCAGCCAAACCAATATGCAAATCATTGTTTACAAATAAGGTTTTTCTACTGTCTAAAAAATCTTCTTCAACAGGTAAAGAAAATCCTTTAAAACTTAAAGCTTTCATGTTTTTTTCAACCGCTATTTTTGGCATAACAGCACCTTTATCTTTAATTTCTGTTACAACAGTTGGCGGATGAATATGATAAAGTAATGATGACATTCCGGCAAAACCTGCCGTACCAAATAATTCTTCTTGGTATAAACTACCGTCTTTTTTTTTGAATGTTGTATGTCTTTTTTTTGGAATTTTCCCTAATGAATGATAACGTGACATAATAATTGAATTTTGATAATTAATAAATTGATTTAATTACACGATAAATTATTACTGTTTATTCAGGGTTTCTTTTTATTAAAAGCTTTAAAAGAATTAAGAGTTCTAACCAATACATTTTTAATGTGCTTTAAGTGTGCACTTCAAATATACAAAAACTAATAAAAGATTTTTAACTTTCTGGCGCTAATTCTACTTCCAATCCATCCATTTCTGGAGTGATTTGAATTTGACAACCTAAACGGCTGTTTTCTTCCACATGAAAAGCTTCAGCTAACATCATATCTTCATCGTCACTCATTTCTGGTAATTGGTGATTAGATTTTACATAACATTGACACGATGCACACATTGCCATTCCGCCACAAATACCAATAGTTCCTTCGGGAGCAATTTCGTATGAACGAACAACTTCCATTAAATTCATTGCCATATCTGTTGGTGCAAGAATCTTGTGGAGTTTACCTTCTCTGTCTGTTATCTTTAATGTTACATCTTGTTCCATTATTCAATCTTTTTTACAACTGCTTTTGGAGCTTCCTTTCTGGTTCCGTCAAAACCATCAACACCACCAACAGTAGTATATTTCATTACATATTTTTTATCAGGAAAAATACGTTTAAAAGCACTTTGACACATCAAGGTTGCTTCATGAAATCCACATAAAATTAATTTTAATTTTCCAGGATAGGTGTTTACATCACCAATAGCATAAATTCCAGGAATATTTGTTTGATAATCTAATGCGTTATTTACTTTGATAGCATTTTTCTCAATCTCTAATCCCCAATTTGCAATTGGACCTAGTTTAGGCGATAATCCAAAAAGTGGAATGAAATGATCAGTTTCCAAAATAGAATCATCTTCATCTTTCTTAGAAATGACAACACCAGTAACATGATTTTCTCCAGTAATCCCTTTAATTTCTGCAGGAGTAACTAAAGTTAATTTCCCTGAATCTTTTAATTCTTGAACTTTATCAACAGAATCTAAAGCGCCTCTAAATTCATTTCTTCTATGAACCAATGTTACAGATTTTGCCACATCCGTTAGGAATATTGACCAATCTAAAGCAGAATCTCCACCACCAGCAATTACTACATTTTTATTGCGATACAATTCTGGTTCACGAATCATATATTCAACACCGTTATCTTCAAAATTTGCAATATTTGGAATCGGAGGTTTTCTCGGTTCAAAAGACCCTAATCCACCCGCAATTGCAACAATCGGAGCTTTGTGTTTTGTTCCTTTGTTTGTAGTTACAATAAATGAACCGTCTTCTTGTTTGTCAATAGTTTCAGCACGTTCTCCTAAAGTGAAACCAGGTTCAAACTGTTTAATTTGCTCTAGTAATTTATCCGTTAAATCGCCCGCTAAAATTTCTGGATAAGCAGGAATATCATAAATTGGTTTCTTTGGATAAATCTCTGAGCATTGTCCGCCAGCTTGTGGCAAGGCATCAATTAAATGACATCTTAATTTTAATAATCCAGCTTCAAAAACGGTAAATAATCCAGTGGGTCCAGCACCAATAATTAATATATCTGTTGTAATCATTTCTTTAAAAAATCATGTAAAAATAACGGTTGTAAAAGCTTTAAAAACTGATTTTTATCAGTTACTCAACGTTCACTACTTCTTGTATTTGCGGAGCATATTTTTTAATGGTTGCTTCTACACCATTTTTTAATGTCATTTGATTGACAGAACAACCAATACAAGCACCTTCTAATTGCACTTTTACAATGTTCTTTTCTATGGATAAAAGCTTGATGTTTCCACCATCACTAATTAAAAAAGGACGAATTTCCTCTAAAGCTTTTTCAACATTTGTATGCGTCTCTTGTGCTGTCATAACTTTTTATTTTGTGCTACAACCACTCATTGTTGTTATTCTAACAACTTCTGTTGGTGGTAATTTTTCATTTCTTTTTACTAATTGAGAAAGCATTTCTTTAGTCGTGTCAGAAAAAGCTTTTTCTAACGGAGTATTGGTTTGTAAAGCTACAGGATGTCCGACATCGCCAGCTTCTCTAATGCTTTGAACTAAAGGAATTTCTCCTAAAAATTGTGTTTTAATATCTTCTGCTAAATTTTTTGCTCCTCCGTTTCCAAAAATATAATATTTATTATTTGGTAATTCTTCTGGTGTAAAGTATGCCATATTTTCTATGATTCCTAAAACAGGAACATTGATACTTTCTTGTTGAAACATTGCAACTCCTTTTTTAGCATCTGCTAAAGCAATATTCTGCGGAGTACTAACAATCATTGCACCGTTAATTGGTAAAGCTTGTACAATTGATAAATGCACATCTCCAGTTCCAGGAGGTAAATCAATCAATAAAAAATCTAACTCTCCCCAATCTGCATCAAAAATTAATTGATTTAATGCTTTTGAAGCCATTGGTCCACGCCAAATTACTGCTTGATCTGGATTTGTAAAAAAACCTAAAGACAATAATTTTACGCCATAATTTTCAACGGGTTTCATTTTAGATCTACCATCAACTTTTACAGATAATGGTTTTTCTTTTTCAACATTAAACATAATATGTTGTGATGGTCCGTAAACATCAGCGTCTAAAACACCAACACTAAATCCCATTTTTGCTAATGTAATTGCAGTATTTGCTGTGATTGTAGATTTTCCAACACCACCTTTTCCAGAAGCGATTGCAATAATATTTTTGATATTCGGAATTGCTTTTCCTTTAATCTCATTCGGATTTTCCTTCTTAGGAACAACTGCTTTAACATTTACTTTTACTGCAATTTCTTGACTAACTTTTAAACGAAGCGCATTTATAATTTCGCTTTCAATTCTTTTCTTAGCTTGTAAAGAAGGATTGCTAATTGTAACATCAATAATTACTTCTTTTCCGAACGTTACAATATTTGTAATGTTTTCGTTTTCAACCAAACTTTTTCCTTCACCAGGAGCAGTAATTGTTTCTAATGCCTTGTATATATCTTGCTTCTTAAAGCTCATTTTAAGATTTTAATTAGGATTAATTCTAAACTACAAATATAGTGTTTAGTGTTTAGATATTAAAGAAGTTGTAGTTTGTTTATTGATGTGTTGATAAGTGGAATTTATAACAATTCTTCAATTGGATTCCAAAATACTTTTTGAAAGTCTTGGATTTGATTTTCAACAACAATAATTCCTTCATTTTCTAATAATTGTTGCATTAAATTTGTGCCATCAAAATGCTGCTTTCCAGTTAATAAGCCTTTTCGATTTACAACTCTGTGCGCTGGGACTTCTTCTTTTTGATTATGAGAATTATTCATTGCCCAACCAACCATTCTTGCGGATCTTGCTGCGCCTAAATATGTTGCAATTGCGCCGTAACTTGTTACTCTTCCATAAGGGATTAACCTAGCAGTTTTGTATACTTTTTCAAAAAAATTGTCTGAAGAACTCATTTAGAATTTTAGTAATTAATCCTAAATTTAATAAAAGTTATTGGTTTTCCTTTTTCTAAATACTGTTTCTCGTAAAAAGTTTGTGTGCTAATTACTTCCTCTGGACTGTAAGTGTTTTTATATACATCATGATTTGCGTGTAAAACCTCATGCCCTTCACCATGTAATAAACCCAATGTGTAACCGTGCATAAATTCGCTATCGGTTTTTAAGTTTACAATGCCATTTTCTTTTAAGATATGATGATACTTTTTTAAGAATTCAGCATTTGTAAGTCTGTGTTTTGTGCGTTTGTATTTTATTTGCGGATCTGGAAAAGTAATCCAAATTTCATCCACTTCATTTTCGTTAAACAAAGAAGTAATAAAATCTATTCTGGTTCTGATAAAAATAACATTGTTCATGTTTTTTTCGAAAGCTTCTTTAGCACCTTTCCAAATTCTATTACCTTTAATATCTAGTCCAATAAAATTTTTATCAGGGTAGTGTTTTGCTAGTCCAACAGAATATTCGCCTTTACCACAGCCTAGTTCTAAAACAATAGGGTGGTCATTTTTAAAAACTTCAGTATTCCATTTTCCTTTTAAATGATAATTAGCATTTAATACTTCAGTGGTTTTTGGTTGATAAACATTACCAAAAGTTAAGTTGTCTGCCCACTTGGCTAATTTGTTTTTTTGTCCCATATTAGAAAATAGAATAAAAAAAAGACTGTCATTAAATTGACAGTCTTAATTTATAAGATAAATCTTATTTAATACTTATTCAGCAGATTCTTCAGCTGGAGTTTCAGTAGCTTCTTCAGCTGGAGCTTCTGTAGAGTCAGCTGGAGCTTCTTCTACTTCAGCAGTTGGTTCTTCTTCTGTCTCTTATACACATCTCCGAGCCCACGAGACAGGCAGAAATCTC
>OLID01000761.1_pt1 | contig 11518 bp, 8 predicted proteins | sample 1609361 | NCBI WGS metagenome assembly OLID01 (sample SAMN05416778, study PRJEB24817) | seawater metagenome | isolation source: Sea water | place: Canada:Atlantic | collected 2013-07
TTCTTTTAATTTGGTCTGCAAAGAAACCACTTTTTTCTGGATATTTCAAACTTAATATTTCATAAGCTTTTATTGCATTTTCGAACTTGTTTTGTTCTAAATAAACTTTAGCTAACGTTTCCGTCATCAAGTATGAATCTTGTTTTTCGTTTAAAAGAACTTCTCTTTTTTCATCAGTTTTTGAAACCTTAGAAATTTTAGGATTCTGTTTGATGAAATTGTCAATAATTGAATTTTTATCGATCTCTTTTTTTTGTTCTGAGCTCCTATCAATCTTTTTTTTCGAACCTAATTGCAGCCACTCATTGAAAGAATGTGTTTCTTTTTCAGAAAAGGCTAACGGTTTTCCAATTGCTAATTCTTGTTTTATCTCAATAGGTTTTTCTGAAATTATTTTCTCAGTAATTTGTTGATGAACTTCTTTTGGTTCTATAGTTCTTTCTTCTCTAAATTCTGATGAAGTTATAAAGTCAAATAATATAGTTCTGTCTGTTGTGTAAGCTGCAGTTGATTTTAATTCTGAATTGTATTTAAAGCTGTCGTTGTTTTTTAGCCCTTTTAAATAAATAGCTCTTGCTGCTTGAAAATATGGATATTCATCAACGATAGTTTTTATTGCTTCGGTATTTTCAGAAGTAATTTTCTGTGGTTTTTTTAATATTTTGGTAAAGTTATTTGTGTTCATAATTCGTTTACCATTTTGCAACTGAAGCGTTAAAAATATCTTGCGATATTCTATCAATAATTTCTTTAAAAGCAGTTTCTAAAGTTCCTCCAGTTAATTGTGAATTTGCTGGATAATCATAATAAAAAGAGAACGGTTTTTCAAAATTATCTTTTTCAATAAATTTATTATAATATCTAACATTTATAGTAATTGTTAGTCTATTTTGTGCTGCAGTTTGTTGCGCAGTTGCACTCATTGGCGCAATTCTGTAACCCGTGATTTCGCCTTCAAAACGTAAATCTCCATTAGTATTTACCAATTCTAAATTAGTTTGTCTTAAAAATAAATCTCTGAAATCTTGTGTAAATGTTTGACTTAAAGATGGCTCAACTAACGGTGCATTGTTTCTAAAAAAATCTATTTGTAACGTTTTTGCTTTACCAGTGTCTCCACCTGTAAAAGAATAAACGCCACAAGAAATAATGAATAAAGAACTAAAAAAGAAAGCAGCGATGTAAATAATTTTTTTCATAAGAATTTCAAATATAAACAAAAGAATGTTTTACAAATCGTATTGTTTAATTTTTCGATATAATGTGCGTTCAGAAATACCTAGTTCTTTAGCAGCCAATTTTCGTTTGTTGTTGTTTTTTTCTAATGATTTTTTAATCATTTCAACTTCTTTGTCCTGTAATGATAATGATTCGTCTTCTTCAATTGGTTCAATATAATCGTATGTATTTTGATTTTCAGAAGAACTCGTTTTAGGTATTTGAACCACTTCTACATTACCAGAACTTGAATGTTGTTCCTTGTATATTTTTTCTAATAGTTTGTGATTTTCTTCTTGTAAATCATCAATATCGTCATTCTTTAAAATATCAAGCGTTAACTTCTTTAAGTCGTTGATATCATTACGCATATCAAACAATATTTTATACATTATATCTCGTTCGTTAGCAAAGTCCGAATTTGAATTGCTTCCAATAACCGCAGGTAAGTTACCTTGATTATTTGGTAAATATTGCATTATTTTTTCTCCAGAAATCAATCTGTTTTCTTCTACTACAGAAACCTGTTCTGCAATATTTCTTAACTGACGTATGTTTCCAGGAAAACGGTAATTTACTAATAAATTAACAGCATTATCTTCCAATCTAATTGTTGGCATTCCGTATTTCTGAGCAAAATCTGAAGCAAACTTTCTAAATAATAGATGAATGTCTTCTTTTCGTTCTCTTAACGGTGGAAGCGAAATTTCAATAGTGCTTAATCTATAATATAAATCTTCTCTAAATTTTCCTTTCTGAATGGCATTTTCCATTTGTAAGTTGGTTGCAGCAACAATTCTAACATTTGTTTTTTGAACTTTTGATGAACCGACTTTTATAAACTCGCCGTTTTCTAAAACACGTAATAATCGCACTTGAGTTGTTAGTGGTAGTTCGCCTACTTCATCTAAAAAAATAGTCCCACCATCAGCAACTTCAAAATAACCTTTTCTGTCTTGTGTTGCTCCTGTAAATGAACCTTTTTCGTGACCAAATAATTCACTATCAATAGTTCCTTCAGGAATTGCTCCACAATTTACAGCAATATATTTAGCGTGTTTTCTGTGTGATAATTGATGAATTATTTTAGGGATACTTTCTTTTCCAACACCACTTTCTCCAGTTACCAATACAGAAATATCTGTTGGTGCAACTCGCACAGCTTTTTCTAAAGCTCTGTTTAAGTGAATGTCGTTCCCAATAATTCCGAAACGTTGTTTTACTACTTGTGGGTTTTCCATATCAATTAGTTATTATCAGAATAATCAACTGCAGTTCCGATTAGAGTTGCTGACGTGCAATCTTCTACTTTTACATTTACAAAATCGCCAACTTTATAATGCTCTTTTGGAAAAACAATGACCATATTTTGTGTGTTCCTTGCTTTCCAATGTAAGTCAGATTTCTTTGATTCTCCTTCAATTAAAAACTCTTCAGTTCTACCTAAATGTTGTTCTGTTCTGTATAAACTATGTTCTCTTTGTAATGCAATAACTTCCGCTAATCTCCTTTTTTTAATAACATCTGGAACGTCATCTTCCATTTTTTTAGCAGCTAATGTTCCTGGTCTTTCAGAATATGCAAACATATATCCGTAATCATATTTTACATATTTCATCAAGCTTAATGTATCTTGATGGTCTTCTTCTGTTTCTCCACAAAAACCAATAATCAGATCTTGTGATAATGACATCTCTGGAACAATTTTTAAAATATTATCAACCAACGTGATGTATTCTTCGCGAGTATGTTGTCTGTTCATGGCTTTTAGTATTTTTGTACTTCCACTTTGAACAGGTAAATGCACGTATTTACATACATTTTTATGTTTTGCGATTACGTGAATTACGTCTAAACTCATATCCTGTGGATTAGAGGTAGAAAATCTAAAACGTGTTTTTGGAAAACGCGTTGCAGCCATGTCTAATAACTCAGCAAAATCTACAGCAGTAGCTTGCGCCATTTCTGTTGCTTTTTTAAAGTCTTTTTTTAATCCACCACCAAACCATAAATAACTATCTACGTTTTGACCAAGCAATGTAATTTCTTTGTAATTTTGATCTACCATAGATTGAATTTCCTCCAAAATGCTTTGCGGATCACGACTTCTTTCTCTTCCTCTTGTAAACGGAACAACACAGAACGTACACATATTGTCGCAGCCTCTTGTTATTGAAACAAAAGCAGAAACTCCGTTGTTGTTTAAACGAACAGGAGAGACGTCTCCGTAGGTTTCATCTTTTGATAAAATTACGTTTACAGCATCACGCCCAGCATCAATTTCTTCTAATAAATTAGGTAAATCTCTGTAAGCATCTGGTCCAACAACTAAATCGACAATTTTTTCTTCTTCTAAAAATTTTTCTTTTAATCGTTCTGCCATGCAACCTAAAACTCCAACTTTCATTTTAGGATTTATCTTTTTCACAGCATTGTATTTCTCTAAACGTTTTCTAACAGTTAATTCTGCTTTTTCACGAATAGAGCAAGTATTTACCAATACTAAATCAGCGTCTTCTAAGTTTTGAGTGGTGTTAAACCCTTGTTCAGCAAGTATTGAAGCTACAATCTCACTATCGTTCATATTCATTTGACAACCGTAACTTTCTATAAAAAGTTTTTTTGTATTTTTAGGATTGTTCTCTTTTACAAGTGCTTTTCCTTGTAAATTATCATCTATAACCTTCTCTATCTGTTCCATATTCATATTCAAAATGAAGGGCAAATATACAACCAAAATCTATATTTTGTGACAAATTGGCAGAAATTTAACGAGGAGAAAACAACTTAAATACATCAAAAATGGGTTGAAAAATTTGATATAAAAAAAAACTTCCTACTTTTGCAATCCGAAATTACCTATTATATAATAAGGAGTAATTATTTCAAACGAGAAGATTTATGGCAAAGAATTTAGTAATAGTAGAGTCACCAGCAAAAGCAAAAACGATAGAGAAATTTCTAGGAAAAGATTTTCAAGTAGAATCTAGTTTTGGACATATTGCTGATTTACCATCCAAAGAATTAGGTATAAATGTAGACGGCGATTTTATGCCAGAGTACATTGTTTCAGATGATAAAAAAGCAGTTGTAAAGAAATTAAAATCATTAGCTAAAAAAGCAGATACTGTTTGGTTAGCAAGTGATGAAGATCGAGAAGGAGAAGCTATTGCATGGCATTTAAAAGAGCAATTAAAGTTGACTGATGACAATACAAAACGTATCGTTTTTCATGAGATTACTAAAAAAGCAATCTTAAAAGCAGTAGAAAATCCAAGAGATATCAATTACGATATGGTAAATGCGCAACAAGCGCGTAGGGTTTTAGATAGGTTAGTTGGTTACGAATTATCTCCGATTCTTTGGAGAAAAGTAAAAGGAGGTTTATCAGCTGGTAGAGTTCAATCTGTTGCAGTTCGTTTAATTGTAGAAAGAGAACGTAGTATTCAAGAATTTAAAACAGCAGCAAGTTATAAGGTTGTTGCGCAGTTTTCTAATACAGACGGAAAAACATTTAAAGCAGCAATTCCAAAGAGTTTTGAAACTAGAGGAGATGCAGAAGCATTTTTAAAGTCATCTGCAACGGCAGATTTTTCAATTGCAGATTTAACAAAAAAACCAGCAAAGAAATCTCCAGCTGCACCATTTACAACTTCAACTTTACAGCAAGAAGCGTCAAGAAAATTAGGTTATCCAGTTGGGAAGACAATGCAAGTTGCTCAACGTTTGTATGAAGCTGGTTTGATAACATACATGAGAACTGATAGTTTAAACCTATCTGAAGATGCAAGAACGGCTGCTGCTGAAGCTATTACTGAGAGCTACGGTACCGAATATAGCAACCCAAGAGTTTTTAAGACAAAAAATAAAGGCGCGCAAGAAGCGCATGAGGCGATTCGTCCAACAGATATGAAATTACATTCTGTGGATGTTGAATATGATCAAAATAGATTGTATGATTTAATTTGGAAAAGAACGGTTGCCTCTCAAATGAGCGATGCTCAATTAGAACGTACAAACGTAAAAATAGAAAATTCTAAAAATGATAAAACTTTTACTGCAAATGGTGAGATGATAAAATTCGACGGATTTTTAAAAGTATATTTAGAAGGAGTTGATAATGATGAAGAAGAACAAGCAGGAATGTTGCCAAATTTGAAAGTTGGTGAAACATTGTCTTACGAATTTATAACAGCAACAGAGCGTTTTACAAGTCCGCCATACAGATTTACGGAAGCTTCTTTAGTCAAACAATTAGAAGAATTAGGGATTGGAAGACCATCAACGTATGCGCCTACAATTTCTACGGTTCAAAGAAGAGGATATGTTGAAAAAGGAGAAACGGAAGGTTTAGAAAGAGCTTACGAACAATTTACCTTAAAAGCTGGAACTGTTTCAAGTAATTCATTATCTGAAAAAACAGGTTCTGATAAAGGGAAGTTAATTCCGACTGATATTGGAAACATCGTAACTGACTTTTTAGTTGCGAACTTTTCAAATATTTTAGATTTCGGATTTACAGCAAAAGTAGAATCGTCTTTTGATGATATATCAGAAGGAACTGAAGATTGGATTGAAATGATTAAAGGTTTCTATAATGAGTTTCATCCAACAGTAACTTTTGTTTCTGAAAATGCCGAAAGAGAAAGCGGAGAACGTATTTTAGGAAATCACCCAGAATCAGGAAAAACGGTTTTAGTCCGTCTAGGTAAATTTGGAGCGATGGCACAAATTGGAGATAGAGATGATGATGATAAACAATTTGCTAGTTTGTTAAAAGAGCAAAACTTAGGAACCATAACTTTAGAAGAAGCGTTAGATTTATTTTTGTTACCTAAAAACTTAGGAATATATGAAGCTGAAGAAGTGGTAGTTTCTAACGGTAGATTTGGCCCTTACATTAAGTTTGGAACCATGTATGTTTCCTTAGATAGAGGAGAAAATCCGATGGAGGTTGATTTAGAAAGAGCGACTGAATTAATTGTTGCAAAACAAGAAGCAGATGCGCCAATTGCTGAATATGAAAACTTACCAGTTCAAAAAGGAGTTGGAAGATTTGGTCCATTTATCAAATGGAATTCAATGTTTATCAACGTAAATAAAAAGTACGATTATGATAATTTAACATATGATAATATTGTTGAATTAATTGAAGACAAGAAGCGTAAAGAGATCGAAAAGGTGATTCATAATTGGGAAGAAGCAGGAATTAGAGTTGAAAAAGCTCGTTGGGGAAGGTTTAATATTTTAAAAGGAAAAATTAAAATTGAAATGCCTAAAACTACAAATGCTAAAGAATTAACTTTAGAAGAAGTAGAGCAAATTATTGCAGCAAAAGCACCAAAGAAAAAAACTACTAGAAAAAAAACTACTAAAAAGAAATAGCAATTAGTTATATTGCGTTCGTATAAGCGATAAATAAGTACATGAATTTCGATTTTTTAACCCCTATAAAAGATACGATCATTGCTCACTCAATGCTCCATTCTGCTCAAAGTTTCGGTAGGAATATTGCAGTACATTCTACGCAAAATGGTTTCCCTGAATTAGAAAATGTTCAAATTGCAATTTTTGGTGTTTTAGAAGATCGAAACGCTGAAGATAATTTAGGTTGTGGAGAAGATTTGCAGGCTATTCGTAAACACTTGTATCAATTGTTTCCAGGAAATTGGCACACAAATATTGCCGATTTAGGAAATATCATCAAAGGAAACTCTGTAGAAGACACTTATTTTGCAGTAACTACTTTAACAACATATTTATTAAAAAATAACATCATTCCAGTAATTATTGGAGGTAGTCAGGATATTACATATGCAAATTATAGAGGTTATGATGCCCTTGAACAAACGGTAAATTTAGTTTCTGTTGATAGTAAATTTGATATTGGTTCTACAGAAGACGAACTAAATTCGCGCTCTTATTTGAGTAAAATAGTAATGAACGAGCCTAATAATTTGTTTAACTTTAGTAACATTGGTTATCAAACATATTATAATTCTCAAGAAGAATTAGATCTATTAAATAGCTTATTTTTTGATGCATATCGACTAGGAGAAGTAAAAGATTTAACGAAAGTTGAACCGATTATGAGAGATGCTGATGTTGTAAGTATTGATATTGGTGCAATTCGTCAAAGTGAAGCACCAGCAAATAACAATTGTTCTCCAAACGGATTTTATGGAGAAGAGATTTGTGCAATTTCCCGTTATGCAGGAATTAGTGATAAAGTAACCTCATTTGGGATTTACGAATACAATTCTAAGTTTGATAATAACAATCAAACAGCGCATTTAATTTCACAAATGATTTGGTATTTTATTGAAGGTGTGAATTATAGAGCGAAAGATTACCCTTTTAGTACAAAAGAATCGTATCAGAAATTTATTGTTTTAGTTGAGAGTGACGATCCGATTAATTTTTACAAAAGTGATAAAAGCGGAAGATGGTGGATGGAGATAAATATCATAACAAATAATAAATACAAAAGACATGCGTTAATACCATGTACATATCAAGATTACCTTGAAGCAATTGATCAAAAAATACCTGAAAGATGGTATAAAGCTTTAAGAAAATTAATGTAGAATTAAATGCTAATTTATTGTTAGCTATTGAAATATAAAGTATTAAAACGATTGTTTTTTATAAAAAAAAAGAATAGGTTTACGAACTTTTTGAGGAAAGATTATATACATATGAAGAGAGTAGCATTATTTGCACTGATAGTAGTCACGCTTTATAGTTGTGGCTCTAATGATAGAGGAGAGTTGACCGGAGTTAATTCTAAAAGAAAATGGTTCGCAGAAAAACCTATGGGAATGACTTTAATTCCTGGTGGTTCGTTTACTATGGGTAAACAAGATGAAGATTTAATGGGAGCTTTAAGTGCACCAACTAAAACAGTTACAGTTCGTCCTTTTTACATGGATGAAACTGAAGTTACAAATAGCGAATACAAACAATTTGTATACTGGGTAAAAGATTCTGTTGTAAGAACAAAATTGGCATATAAAGCAGCAGAGGTAAATTTACTTTCTGATGGAAATGCTGATGGATCTCCATTATCTGGTGGAATTCACGATTTTTCATTTGCTGTAATTGATACTACTAATGCAAATCCATATCATAAATACATGTTAGAAAACTATTATGATATTGGTGGAGGTTTAGATTCTTTAAGACCTTTGAAAAAAGACATTGATATTATTTGGAATAAAAATGATTATCCAGATGTAAATTATGTAGAGGTAATGGATTCACTTTATTTGAAAAAAGATGAAGCTGTTGATGGTAATAGAAGTTTTAATCCAAAGTTTTTAAATTACAGATATTTTTGGTTTGATAAAGAAGTTGCTGCAAGAAGAGGAGGTAATAGAAAAGATTTTTTACGTACAGAAATGATTAATATTTATCCGGATACAACGGTTTGGGTAAAAGATTTTAATTATTCTTATAACGATCCAATGCATCAAGATTATTTTTATCACCAAGCTTATGGAGATTATCCTGTAGTTGGTGTTAACTGGTATCAAGCAGGAGCTTTCTGTAATTGGAGAACAAAAAATAAGAATGATTATTTAAGAGCAAGAAAAAATACAGTTGCAGTTCCAAGTTTTAGACTTCCAACAGAAGCAGAATGGGAATACGCAGCGCGTGGTGGATTAAATTTCGCAAAATATCCTTGGGGTGGGCCAAGTACAACAAGTGATAGAGGTTGTTTTTTAGCAAATTTTAAACCTGTAAGAGGAGATTATGCTGTTGATGGCGCTTTATATACAATGGAAGGGAAATCGTTTAACGCAAATGATTATGGATTGTATAATATGGCTGGAAATGTTTCAGAATGGACAAATTCATCATACAACATGTCATCATACTATTTAGGTTCTACAATGAACCCGAATGTTGAAGACAGAAACAATAAAAGAAAAATAATTCGTGGTGGTTCTTGGAAAGACGTAGCTTACTTTTTAGAAGTAAGTTCTAGAGACTACGAATATGCAGATACTGCAAGAAGTTATATCGGTTTTAGAACTGTACAAAATTACTTGGGTAAAATTTACGGCAAAAACAAATAAATAAATATATTAACTAACCCCCTAAAAACAAAAATTATGGCACAATCAAGAAAAAACAAAAAAATAATGAATATGGTTTACGGCCTAGGAGCTGCAATCGTTATTCTTGGAGCGCTTTTTAAAATACAACACATAACAATATTCGGTATTTCCGGTGGATTTATGTTAACTCTTGGTTTAATAGTAGAAGCAGGAGTATTTGCAGTCTCTGCTTTTGAACCTGTAGATGATGATTTAGATTGGAGTAAAGTATATCCAGAATTAGGAGATTCTGATGAAGAGGCAACTGGAGCAAATGGAATGCTTTCTAAAAAATTAGATAATTTATTAAGAGAAGCAGAATTAGATAATACACTTATTAAAAGCTTTGGCGATAGTATAAAAGATTTTAAAAGTGCAGCACAAGGTTTAACAGTAGCGTCTGAAACTATTTCTGCAACAAGTAGTTATAATGAAGAAATAGCCAAAGCTGTTTCTCAAATGGAATCTTTAAACGGATTGTATCAAGTACAAGTTCAAAATGCAGATAAACAAGCAGAGTTGAACAATTCATTAGCTGAAAATTCTGAGAAATTACAACAACAAATGGAATCATTAGCCGAAAATATGTCTTCTTTAAATGGAGTTTATGGTGGAATGTTATCTGCAATGTCAAGCAAATAATTAGTAATAATTTATAACTAAACTAATTAGATATGGCAGGAGGAAAAATGTCCCCAAGACAAAAAATGATAAACTTAATGTATCTTGTATTTATTGCAATGTTAGCAATGAATATGAGTAAAGAGGTTTTATCAGCATTCGGTTTTATGAATGAAGGAATTTCTGAGAATAATACAACAACAACTCAGAAAAATAATGCAGCTTATTTAAGTTTAAGCTCAAAAGCAACAGATCAACCAGCAGAATATGGTCCTTTAAATCAACAAGCATTAGAAATTAAAGGAGTAGCAGAGAACTTTTATTCGTACTTAGATAATTTAAAATCTAAAATGACTGAAGGTTTAGAAGATGACAAAGCGTATCAATCTATGGATAAAACAGATTTCTTAGATTCTTACTTTTTTCTAGGAGATGGTTTTACAGCTGAAGGAGATGATTTCTTAGCTAAAATTGCAAGTTTTAGAGATGGAATTAAAGCTGCGTTAGGAAACAATGAAACATTAAAATCTACAGTTGATAGAAGATTTAATACAGATGTTCAATTAGATGCAGATAATAAAGAAATTCCTTGGCTAAAATATAGATACGAAGGGTTTCCATTAATTGCATCGATTGCAAACTTAACACAAATGCAATCGAATATAAAGAATACAGAAAGTGATATTTTAACAACCTTATTAGGTGGTAAATTAGAAAGTGAAGTATCTTTAAGCAATTATAAAGGAATTGTTCAGTTAGATAAAACTGCATATTATGTTGGAGAAAAAGTAACTGGTAAAGTTGTATTAGGTCGTTACGATGCGAATATGAAACCAGATAAAGTTACTTTAAACGGACGTAATTATACAAATGTAAAATCTGGACAAGTAATTTTAGATTTTAGAGCTAACAAATTAGGAGATAATGATATTAAAGGAGTTATTAGTTTTACGGAGAATGGTAAATCTGTTCCAGTAGCATTTAATAGTTCTTATACAGTCATTCCGGAGCCTAACGATGCAGTAATTTCTGCGGATGCAATGAATGTTGTATATCGTGGTGTAGATAATCCTGTTTCGGTTTCGTTACCAGGTGTTAGTAATAATAATTTAAATGTTTCTGCAACTGGTGGTTTAATTGCTAAAAGTGGATCTAGTTATGTTCTAAAACCAGGAAAAGGAAACGAAATGAAAGTAAATGTTAGCGCAACTTTAAGTAGCGGGAAAAAGGTGAATTCACCTAAAACATTTAGAATAAAAGACATTCCTCCAGCAATGGGAACAGCAAGAGGAGGTTTTGGTATTGTTAAAATGCCAAAGACTAGTGTTGGACGTGTAACTATTGGAGCAGGATTACAAGATTTTGTTTTTGACTTAAAGTTAAAAGTAACAAAGTTTTCAGTAAAAGTTCCTGGTCAGTTAGCAGTTACAGTGAGTGGTACAACTTTTAATGCAGCTGCTAAAAAAGCAATAGCAAGAGCAAGAAGAGGGCAACAGATTACAATTTTTGATATTGAAGCTGTTATTGAAAACCTGTCTCTTATACACATCTGACGCTGCCGACGATCTACTCTGTGT
>OLID01000764.1_pt1 | contig 11486 bp, 10 predicted proteins | sample 1609361 | NCBI WGS metagenome assembly OLID01 (sample SAMN05416778, study PRJEB24817) | seawater metagenome | isolation source: Sea water | place: Canada:Atlantic | collected 2013-07
TCTACACAGAGTAGATCGTCGGCAGCGTCAGATGTGTATAAGAGACAGCAATTATCATAAGCGCTATAAAAATATGCGCTGCTAAAAAAATATTAACCATGTTCTAATTATCTGCCTGTGTAATTATTTGATTAAAATCATTCGGCTTTAATGAAGCACCACCAATTAAACCACCATCTACGTCAGGTAACTTAAATAGTTCGGCAGCATTGCCAGAATTAACGCTACCACCATATATGATTCTGATTGTATTTTCAAGATTGGGATTAATTTTTGATACCACCTTTCTTATTAATAAATGAACTTCATTAACTTGTTCAGGAGTAGCAGCCAAGCCTGTGCCAATCGCCCATACTGGTTCGTAGGCAATTATAATATTTGCTTGTTTCGCCTGAGAAATATTTGATAAGACAGCCTTAACTTGTCTAGTTATAACTTCTGTAACTCGATCACTCTGGCGTTCTTCTAAAGTTTCACCCACGCAAAGCACTGCATGCAAACCCGCTTCAAGTGCTTGACTCACTTTTTGCTGAACAACTTTATCTGTCTCACCAAATAATGATCTTCTTTCTGAATGCCCAATAATCACATAAGGTACATCTAAATCATTAAGCATATTAGCAGAAACTTCACCAGTATATGCACCATTTCCATATTGACTAATATTTTCAGCACCAACACCAATACCAGCACCAGTAACAATACTCTGGACATAAGCTAAATAAGGGAAAGGTACGCACACAACAACATCAACATTTGGTTTAGTGCTTATATAATATTGAGATATCTTTTCACATAAGTCTTTAGCTTGCGCAAAACTCCCATTCGACTTCCAGTTTGCCATTACAATTGATTTTCTCATATTTAACTCCTACTTAAATTTAGTTTTAACAACACTAACTAAATGTCTACAATATTGATCTGCCAATTCTCCATCTTCTGCCTCAACCATTACACGTAAAACAGGCTCTGTACCAGACGGTCTCAATAACACTCTACCTGTATTATTTAATTTTTCTTCTACTTCCTGAACATCTGCATCCAGAATTTTCAAGTTTTCAGATGACAACTTAGCACTTAACGGAACATTGATCATCACCTGGGGTGTTTTCTTAACCGATGCCAATATTTCAGCTAATTTTTCAGGATTTTTAGATATTATTTCTAGAATCTTAAGAGACGCAATAATCCCATCTCCCGTAGAATTAGAATCCAAACAAATAATATGACCAGATGACTCCCCACCTAACATCCAACCTTTAGACTTTAATATTTCCATCACATATCGGTCGCCAACTTTTGCTCTAACAAAAGGAATTTTATGTTCTTCAAATGTTTTTGCAATACTGAAATTAGTCATTAATGTACCGACCACGCCACCACTTAATCTATTCTGCTTTTTATACTCAGTTGCTAATAAATAAAGAATTTGATCACCATCAATGACATTGCCTTTTGCATCAACTGCCATAATTCGGTCGCCATCACCATCATAAGCAAATCCAATATCAGCACTTTCCTGAAGAACCGACTTCTTTAGCGCCTCCAAATGGACAGCCCCACAATTCAAATTTATATTCAATCCATTTGGTTCAAAGTTAATACATTTTACATCAAGACCTAACTTTTCGAATAACATCGGAGCGACTGTTGATGTGGCGCCATTTGCACAATCAACAATAATTCGAACATTCTTATTCATATCTTGCTGCTCAATTTTTGATATGCAAAAATCAGCATAAGCATTCGCCGCATCGAAATCATAGCTAACTAAGCCAATCCTTTCATCACCAACTATTTCAAACTCCTTGTCTAAAAATGCTTCCAGCTCAAGTTCAATTTGATCAGGTAATTTTTCACCAGTATGGGAAAAAAATTTAATACCATTATCATAGAATGGGTTATGTGATGCGCTAATAACAATTCCTGCTGACAAGCCTTGGGCACTAACATACTGAGCAATCCCAGGTGTAGGCAACACCCCCAAACTGATAACATCTGAACCTGCAGCCGTTAATCCAGCAATTAAAGCTGATTCAAGCATATCTCCAGATTTGCGTGAATCTTTACCAATTGCAATTTGGGTTGACAATCTATTTTTACTAAAGACCTTTCCAGCTGCCCAGCCAAGCTTCATAGCAAACTCTGGTGTGATTGGGTATTTTCCTACCCGTCCTCGCACACCATCCGTACCAAAATATTTTCTATCCATAACAACCTCCAACTATAGAAACAATATCTATAGAAAAATATAACAATTAGCTTAATCAAAATATTCTAAATTAGCGAGCAGGAATAGGCACATTTATACTCTGACTCTCCTATACCATACATACAATCTGCACGTCGCTAGTAGCTTGAATAAAAACACACCTAGCGCATATATAACAACCAACACATATAACTCTTTTTCATCATTAAACATACCTGGCGTAAAATTAACATACGAAAGAATTGGTAAAATAACTACACTAGCAATGGCAAGTGTGAATTTATATAAAAAAGCAATGATTGAATATAGCCCTGTTGAATAACAATAATCTTTTTTAACTTCGATTAAGTCACCAAGCAATGCTGGTGGAATCGTTAAGTCTGCTCCAAAAGATACTCCCGCAACAATGCAAAGGACAAAATATGCAACCACATCCCCTTGTAATAAAAAGAAAGCTAGAAAGCTGGCGATAGCCGCAATCAATGTTGCCCACATCCAAATAAAACGCTTATTTGTAATAGCAGACAGCTTATTCAAAATGGGTATACTGATCAGGCCAGACAAGAAATAACTGAGCATAAAAATACCCATATATTTTTCTGCATGCATATAATCTCGGGCATAAAAAATAAAGAGAACGCTCATAATCGCATTACCAGTAATTGTTAAGAAATATGTTTCATAAAGTGGTCGATAATTTTTCCAATCCAGCTTTAAATACGATTTAAATGATGGGAGTACTGTTCCCCTCTGGTCATGAAATGATTGTTTATTTTTAGAATACCAGGTTACAAATACACACGTAAAAATGATTGTAATAACCGCCAAAAACACGGTGATATACTGGTATGCAGACAAAATATCAAAGTGAATAATTAAATAACTTGGTAACGTACAAGCGCAAATTAGCCCAAGCATCCGAACTACTTCACGATATGAAGATATACGCATTTTTTCTTTACTATCTTGACTCCAAATACCACCCAGTGCTGAAAGGTTAATCATAATTGCACCAAACCCCATTGAAGCAAAAAACACCCCCAGTGTAAAACACACAACTGGCTCAAATATTGGAAATGAAATCAGGAAAAATCCAATCACCAATAATAGTGATGCGATGGTAACCAGACAAGGTCTTAGATAATGCCAACGGTCACTACTATAGCCAATCAAAAAGTCGACAATAGCATCAAATAACCTTAATGCTACTAGCAAAATCCCCATTGTTGTTAATGAAATACCGTAGTGGGTTATATAATAATCTGGTATATTCACATAGATTGGGATGCCTGCAAATGCAGCAGGAAAAACCAATACTGAATAACTTAATAGTGAAAGTTTGGAAATATTTTTATTGTTGGACATAAGCACATAAAATAGCTAAGAAAAATCGAAATCTAAATGGTCTTCTTCCTCAAACAAACGCACACTTCCACCCGATACCAACCGACCAAATAATATTTCTTCTGCCAATGGCTTTTTAATTTGTTCTTGGATTAATCTAGACATAGGTCGAGCACCCATTTTTGGATCATATCCTTTTAAAGCCAGCCAATCTTTCGCTTTATCCTCTATCTCCAAAGAGACACCTTTGACATCAAGTTGACCTTGCAATTGCGCCAAAAATTTATCAACAACAGCTTTAACGTTTTCAGGTGTTAATTTTTGGAACTGGATAATAGCATCCAATCTATTCCGAAACTCAGGCGTGAAAACACGTTTAAGTGCATCAAAGCCATCGGTCGAGCTATCTTGCTCAGAAAACCCAACGGAATTTTGTTCTGATTCAAATGCCCCCGCATTTGTGGTCATAATGACAATCACATTCCTAAAATCGACTTTACGCCCATTACTATCTGTAAGCGTACCATGATCCATAACTTGCAATAACAAGTTAAATACATCAGGATGTGCTTTTTCAATCTCATCAAGCAATACTACAGAATAAGGATGCTTCGTAACTGCATCTGTTAATAACCCACCTTCCTCATATCCAACATATCCTGGAGGCGAGCCGATTAAACGCGATACCGTATGTCTTTCCATATATTCAGACATATCATAACGTAATAATTCAACACCCATAATTCTTGCAAGCTGCTGGGTAACCTCAGTTTTTCCAACACCTGTCGGTCCAGCGAACAAAAATGAACCCCAAGGTTTGTTGGCTTCTCTTAGTCCAGCCCGAGCAAGCTTTATAGTTGAAACCAGTGTCTCTATGGCTTTATCTTGCCCATAAACCAACATTTTTAAATCTTTTTCAAGATGACTGATTGCTTCTTTATCAGAAGTAGATACAGCTTTAGCGGGTACGCGAGCAATACGAGCAATCATGTTTTCAATATCTAAAACACTAATGGTTTTTTTACGCTTATTTGCAGGAAGCAAACGTTGAAAAGCACCAACCTCATCAATAACATCAATCGCTTTATCGGGTAAAAACCTTTCAGTTAAATGTTTTGCTGAAAGCTCAGCTGCAGCTTGCAAAGCAGGCAGCGAATATTTAATTTTATGATGCTTTTCAAAATAAGGCTTTAGCCCTTTTAAAATTAAAAATGTTTGTTCGACCGTGGGTTCTTCTACGTCAACCTTTTGAAAACGTCTTGCTAAGGCATGGTCTTTCTCAAAGATGCTTCGATATTCTTGATAAGTTGTAGAACCGATACATTTTAATTCACCTGACGAAAGCAAGGGTTTGATAAGGTTTGACGCATCCATTACACCCCCTGACGAGGCGCCTGCACCAATAATGGTATGAATTTCATCTATAAATAAAATTGCACCTTGTTCTTCTTGCAGTTGGCCTAATACAGATTTAAATCTTTTTTCAAAATCACCCCTGTATTTAGTCCCAGCTAATATAGCACCCATATCAATCGCATAAATCACGCTATCTTGTATAACCCTAGGTACTTCTTTATCAACGATTTTCTTTGCCAGACCTTCCGCAATTGCAGTTTTACCAACACCTGCTTCACCCACTAATAATGGATTATTTTTACGTCGTCTACATAAAATTTGTATAATTCTTTCGACTTCGGGCTCACGCCCAATTAATGGATCAATCTTCCCATCTTTAGCACGTTGGTTTAAATTTACCGAGTACAATTCCAATGGTGATTTTTCTTTTTGAGCGCTACCCTCGACATCAGAAAAATTTTCTTGTGCTTGACCGCCAGAGCTTGGATTACCTTGTTTATCCTTCGTTATGCCATGGGAAATATAATTAACAACGTCTAAACGCGTAACCCCTTCTTGCTTTAAAAAGAAAACTGCTTGGCTATCTTGCTCACTGAATATTGCAACCAAAACATTCGCCCCATTCACTTCAGACTTACCAGAAGACTGGACATGGAATACGGCCCTTTGCAACACTCTTTGAAACCCAAGCGTTGGCTGTGTATCTCTTTCTTTTTCTTTAGCGGGAATTTTTGGCGTAGTATCATCAACAAACTTAAGCAATTCACTACGCAAACGTGTGATATTTGTATCACACGATTTTAAGACTTTTAGAGACGAATCATTAGATAAAAGCGCATATAACAGATGTTCTACCGTTAAATATTCATGCCTTTTCTCACGTGCTTCTTTAAATGCTTGGTTCAAAGTAAGCTCGAGGTCTTTACTTAACATACGCACATCCTCAATTTAGTGTTATAACCTTGATGATATGCCTATAAATTCTAGCCGTTTACAACCTCACACAATAATGGATAGCCACTCTTCTGTGCCTCTATATTCAGCTTGTGAACTCTTGTTTCAGCAATATCAGTTGGGTAAGACCCTAATACCGCTTTGCCCTCATAATGCGCACGCATCATGACATTAGTAGCGTATTCCTCATCTAGCCGAAACACATTCCCCAGCACATCAACCACAAATTCCATCGGGGTGAAATCATCGTTATACACAATAACTTTACTCAATCTGGGTGTTTGCTGATACTGAGAAACATTTAGCGCAACATCAGGTTTTTCAATTGCTAGCCCTGCTTCTATCATTTAGAATAGCTCCTTTTCTTTTAAACTGCCAATAGCTTCCATGTTTAAATATATATTTATTATAGAAAAAAATAAATATCCATATATATAAAATAATTAGATCAAATTATAGCCAAAAAATCAAAGAATGCAAAGAATTGACCGTTTTTTATGCTTTAACCGAGAACTGGAGAACTAATCAATTCCATAAGCTCTGAGCGTGTTCTTGGGTCAGATCGAAAAATTCCTAACATAGAACTTGTTATTGTTGAAGTTTCAGTCTTGTGCACACCTCTTGTTGTCATGCATTGATGTTTCGCATCAATAATAACGGCGACTCCTTTAGGATCAAGCACTTCATTTAATGTATTGGCAATTTGAGCCGTCAAGGTTTCTTGTGTCTGTAAGCGTTTAGCAAAAACATCAACTAATCTTGCTATTTTACTGATACCCACAACGCGCTTATTCGGTAAATAGGCCACATGCGCCTTACCAATAATTGGAACCATATGATGTTCACAGTGAGACTCTAAACGCATATTTTTCAACAAAACGATTTCATCGTAACCCGACACTTCATCAAAAGTCTTGGCAAGAACTTTTTTAGGGTCTTCATCATACCCTTGAAAAAACTCTGCATACGCTCCAATCACTCTTTTAGGCGTTTCTAACAACCCCTCTCTATCAGGATTATCACCAACCCATCTAAGCAGTGTTCTAACTGCTTGTAACGCTTCATCTCTGCTCGGTTTTGTATTACTCATAGTCTATATATATTGAAAAATTTTCGTGAGTATAGCATACAGCAATCATCTATGTATACTGCTACTTGGCACACCAAATTCCCATTAAATATAGGGTATTAACGATATTTTTCCAGAATATTATGCACGCCTTTTTCAAAAAGCTCATCAGCGACCATATTACCCACTTCGACAGGAGTTCTCCCCTTATAATTGCTACTAATAACCTGAGAACCATCATCGGTTGCTACTAATGCCGACAGGGTGATAAGCCCCTGATGATATTCAGCATAAGCTGCAATTGGAACTTGGCAGCTACCTTGCAGTCTTTTGGTCACGGTTCTCTCTGCTTGCGCACATATTTCTGACTCAGAATTATTTAGCACTTTTAGCATTTTGTTCAACTCGGTATTTCTTTGTAACACTTCTATTGCAACAATACCTTGACCTGCAGCTGGCAACATATCTAAAGTTGATATTTTTTCTTTTACTCTATCATCCAAACCAAGACGAACCAACCCAGCATAGGCCAAAATAATAGCATCATATTGACCATCATCTAATTTTTGTAATCGTGTTTGTACATTCCCACGGCAAGGTTTTATTTGAATCTCTTTTTGCGGGAACTTTGCCAAAATTTGCGCACCACGCCTTAAACTAGAGGTTCCAACAATTGCGCGGTCAGGTAAATTTGCAAGTGACTGATATTTGTTAGAAACAAATGCGTCATTTGCTTGTTCTCTAGCACAAAAAGCGGCTAATGCAAAACCTTCGGGTAGCTCATAAGGAATATCTTTAAGGGAGTGCGCCGCAATATCAGCCTCACCAGCCAACATAGCTTGCTCTAACTCCTTCATAAAAAGCGCTTTACCACCAATTTCGTTTAGATTTTTATCTAGAATCTTATCACCCAGTGTTTTACGCTTAACCAGGCTAATTGAACATTGCGGATATTGTTTTCTAAGTATATCAGCAACCATATTGGCCTGATACAAAGCCAACTTACTCTCACGTGTGGCAATTCTAATATTCATCGCAGTTTATGTGTCACTATTAATTAGCCAAGATTATAACTTAATAACCTGTTCCTTAATATCCTTGCCAACCGCAAATGTCCAGCCCAGGTATACTTCATTTTCACCTATAACTGGCGCAATGACTTCGTTAGTGTATAAAACTATACTGAATAAAATATGTCGAGGAAGAATATAAGTAATTAAATCAGTCAACTCCTGATGTTTTAGCGTGCCAGGTAAAAATTTCACTGGATCACAAAGCTTGATATGAAATGCACAGCTATTCATCCTGTCTGGCTTGTATTTACCAACTGTAAAATCTAACCCGAGATGATTTGCATGCGAATTTAAAGTTGCCTGATCATCATGATCAACGGGCACATTCCTTAATGTGTAATTCTCGATCCTAACATCATCAAATGAAAAATATTGTTTAACGACACATTGAATGTCAGATTGTGAAATCCGCTTTTGAGATATATAGGGTGAAAATTGTGCCAGCTTTTTATAAAAAGGGGTTATTTTTGGCGCTTGATAACGATGCCATAGTGCTGATAAAGCCATAATTCGCTTAGTAACAACATCTTCAAAAGACACTCTAAACTGATTTTTATAATCAATTTTTAAATTTGATTCATACAATAGCTCTAATAAACGTTGATTAAAAAAATTGTAAAATGAATTTAATACTTCATCGTTAGATTCGGCTTGTGTAATCTGCTCTGAATAATGATTAGGTAGTGGACCATGTGTGCCTTGAACCCCAAAAAAACCAACTGAAATATTACACTGTACAGCTTTATCTTCCTTGATAAAATACTCAAACGCCAATACCTCACGACCAATAAACTCCAGCTCTGGCACTACATTAAAATGTATACTAAGGTTAGTTGAAGGTTTGCTAGCCTCTTTTACCACAGCCAAAACAGTTAGCAAACTATACAAAGATAACTGCTTACTCCGAGCTTTTAAATCATCCAAGTTTTGAGTTAATTGATTCTTGGTGGCCATGTCAAAACCATTCCTGTTTCATTGCCAACTAGTTTAAACAGATTAAAACTATTTACCTCAACCATCGCCTGGAATATTTCATTCAAAACTGAGCCGAATATATAAATATCGCCTTCATTTAAAAAATGGCTTTCTTTGAGATAGATAGTTATTTCTTGGCCCCTAATCACATGACGTTTATGAATTCGATCTTTTGCCTTAATCTCGAGACGCTTTAGACTAGACACTACCCTGTTTGTAAGGCTTTTTGCTTGGGAACTATGCCTATCAGCAAAATTATATACCCCAATTAAAGATTTAATATCTTCTATATTTTTAATATCCGAAAAGCGTAAGTTTAAGTTTGAGATTAACCTCCACAGTTGGTCATCTTCTATAGGGGCTAATATCGGTGGCGTGACAAAGGTAATATTCTTGTATGAATATGATTTGTCATTTTGCTCATCAGTTTTTGATGATATATCACCAATACCCAACTCCTCATGAGCTAATGAGTGATAAGCATCAACCTCAATAGATACTTTTTCACCAAACTTTGGATACGCATTTTTAGCCAATGGAAACCTTATACTAAATTGAATTCCATTTTGATCAACAGATGAAGCAACCTTTGTTTCATAGACCAAGCTTTCATCTGATACATTTGGATTATATTCATTTATTGGGAAACACTTTTTTTCAACACCATTATGATCAACCAAACTAACGCCATTAACTTGATAAATACAATGTTTTTCTTCATTTTTTCCATTTAAAGACAAAATATAATTTGACTGCTTATAATCTCTTGTAATTGGCGCAACCGATGACTTAAATACATTCACAACGGGGATACAATTCAGACTAAAATTTTCTTTTTTAACGCTTGGGCAATCTATCCCTTTTAGATCAATAACACATCTAAGAACCAAGTCACTTGTTTTCAAATTTTGGCTACTTAAATATTTGATATCAACATCTATAAACATGTAGGCATCACTCAACATAAAGTAATGCTGCAAACGACTGTAACTCATTAAACGCTTGTCATCATTCATACTATCTAAAATATTTATACCTGATGGACTTAGCTTTATATCTACATCTATTGGCCTGTCATCAGAAGACTCCAAGCTAGTGGACTGAAGATTATTTAATAGAAGGTAATACAACAAATATGATACTTTAGATTTTCCCGACAAATAAAACCTAAGTTTATTTGGCTTAATAACATCAAATTTTAATTCCTTTTTGGAAGATATTTTAAGCTCCAACGTTAAAATATCATTCTTTTCACTTGTTTTAACATCACTTACTTCAACAGGATATAGCAATAAATCATCAGTCGTTTTAAACTGATACTTATTATTTTTTTTAGTAAAAGTTAATTGTTGTCCTTTTTTAATTACCTGTTTAACGCCTTTAAAGGCTTCATCTGCAGAAAATTGAACAATACTATAGGGTGGTTGAGTTTTTAAGCATGATGGCCAAATACTATTCATAAACGAATGAGATATCTCAGGAATATTATCATCAATTCGCTGTTGCAGTTTAGCGGTTAAAAAGGCAAAACTCTCAATCAATCTCTCAACATCAGGGTCAGCAGATTTATCCGAAAGAAATGGCGCCAAAGCTGGGTTATTTTCAGAAAACTGCTTCCCCTGTTTACGCAAAGCCAATAGCTCATTTTCGTAATATTTATTAAATTTCATTCTCGCCTATCTCTTGACCATTATTTTACCATTACCCACAAACACCGTTTTATAAGCTATCGGGCGCACATTATTTTCATAGATTACATTTGCCTTAATGTCAAAACTTAATGTTCCCAAATTCTGGGTGTCAATCTTACCCAACACCCTCGTATCTTTCAGTCTGGGCTCAAAAAGCTCGATTGTTTCAGCAATCATTTTCTCCATGGTAATCACCGCTTGCGGGCAGTTATGCACAATACTATTAAAATCAGGCATGCCATATTTTTCAGATATCTCAGCAGAACCTTGCTTACTATTTAAAAGTTTTGACAGATTCTCTCCAATTTGAGCAATAAAATCTTCATACGAAACCGTATTACTTTGCCCACCATTCAGCACCCTGCCTAAAAGTGGTTGCTTAACATTTTGACTCATAAAAACAACCTTAAAATCGCTAAGTATAATACTATCAAATATATTAAAATTTTGCCGACAGAATGAGAAAACTTACGGCTGGGATAGTGAATTTATGAACGAGGTGCTGATTGCTAACTTTTAATGGATTAATCACATATTAACCACTACATTCAGCGAAACATCTCAAATATTTGAATAATATTTCAGCAGATATATTAAACTGACACTCTAAATAGACGCTACAGCCTGTATAGTCTTAAAAGCTAATTTACGACCACCCAGCTTTTCGGCACATTCAGCACGATTATCGATTTCCAGATTTTTCTCAGAGAGTGTATCCATCAGTCTTTTAGCAACTTCATCTAGTTTTAATACATCATGCCTGTCTCTTATACACATCTCAGAGCCCACGAGACAGGCAGAAATCTCGTATG
>OLID01000765.1_pt1 | contig 11470 bp, 13 predicted proteins | sample 1609361 | NCBI WGS metagenome assembly OLID01 (sample SAMN05416778, study PRJEB24817) | seawater metagenome | isolation source: Sea water | place: Canada:Atlantic | collected 2013-07
TCTACACAGAGTAGATCGTCGGCAGCGTCAGATGTGTATAAGAGACAGGCCTTAATAAAATCAGTTGGATGGTAATACGAAATATACTGACAAGCATCTTCAATGCTTTGGATAAAGTCTTGTGCCTTAATTATGGTCATCTAGAGATCCTAACGATTAATATGATTTACAGAAAATATTATCAATTGTTAGCAGAATTTTCCATTTCTTTGAATACTATGCAGAATTATAAAGCAGCGTCGCCCGCCTCTTCTGTACGAATACGTATAACCTGCTCTAAATTGGTCACAAATATTTTGCCATCACCAATTTTACCTGTTTGCGATGCCTCCACAATACAATCAATCACTTCTTCAACTAAAGCATCGGCTATCGCAATTTCTAAACGAATTTTAGGTAAAAAATCGACTGCATATTCCGCGCCGCGGTAAAGCTCTGTATGTCCTTGCTGACGACCAAACCCCTTTACTTCAGTCACTGTCATTCCTCCAACATCTAACTCAAGTAAAGCTTCTCTTACTTCATCTAATTTATATGGCTTAATAAAAGCAGTGACTAATTTCATTCAGGTCGCCAATCTAAAATTTATTTTGATATAATTAATTATAGCAACATAACGGAGAGAATGATGTTTGACCCAAAAATTTTTGATGAAATGACTAAAAAATTCAATGATGCCTTACCGCCAGCACTAAAAAACATGCAAACTGAATTAGAAAAGAACTTTAGAGCATCGTTGACTAGCACCTTCCATAAAATGGATTTAGTCACTCGTGAAGAATTTGATGTTCAAGTCAAAGTGCTTGAAAGAACTAGATCAAAATTAGAAGCGTTAGAAAAACAATTTGCCCAACTGATTAAAGAACAAGCATCGCCAGCGACTAAAACAACAAACACAAAACCTTCAACTCCAAAAGCTACTGCCAAAAAAGCTTGATTATATAAATCATTGATCAATGTCATTAGCCACTATATATTCTCGCGCACAATGTGGGATGCAGTCCCCTACGGTTCTTGTGGAGGTTCATCTTTCCAATGGACTACCAGGTCTATCAATTGTTGGTTTACCAGAAGCAGCCGTAAAAGAAAGCAAAGATAGAGTTAGAAGTGCGATTATTAACAGCGGCTACAGTTTTCCAACAAAACGCATTACTATTAACTTAGCGCCCGCAGATCTTCCTAAAGAAGGGGGTCGCTTTGACTTACCGATTGCGCTTGGGATTCTGGCTGCGTCTGGACAAATTTCCCAAACTAAATTAACACAATATGAATTCGCTGGAGAATTAGCATTAAGTGGTGACTTAAGGAAAATAGCTGGGATCATTCCCTTTGCCTTGGAATGCAAGAAAAATAACCGAATACTGGCTGTACCATCAGAAAACACAAGCGAGGCAAGCCTTGTTACTGAATTGACTATTTACTCACTCAAGAACCTAAAAGCCATTGTTAATCATTTAAACGAACAAAGTCTATTACCAGAGCATCAAATATCACATAACTATGAACACGAATACGCTCAAAATTTGGATCTAATGGATGTAAAAGGTCAACATCAGGCGCGTAGGGCACTTGAAATATCTGCATCAGGGGCGCACAATTTAATTTTTGTGGGTCCTCCTGGAACAGGTAAAACCATGCTAGCAAGTCGATTAAACGGAATATTACCAACACTAACTGAAAATGAGGCATTGGAAACTGCAAGCATTGCCTCCATTAAAGGTGAGCATAATATTGCACATAACTTTTTTAAACGTCCATTTCGTGCGCCGCACCATACCGCATCAGCAGTTGCCCTGGTGGGAGGCAGCAGTAATCCAAAGCCTGGCGAAATTTCTTTATCACACAATGGTGTTTTATTTCTCGATGAATTACCTGAATATCCTAGAACCGTATTGGAAGTTTTAAGGGAACCGTTAGAGTCAGGCAAGATAACAATTTCTCGCGCTGGGCAGACTGCTGAATTCCCAGCAAAATTTCAGTTAGTAGCAGCCATGAATCCTTGTCCCTGCGGATATTTAGGGTCACAGGTAAGGAAATGTAAAGATACAGAAATCCAAATAAAACGCTATCAATCGAAATTATCTGGGCCACTATTAGACCGTATTGATTTACACGTAGAAGTTCCAGATCTACCTAAAGGGGTCTTATCAGACCAGAAGCTCATGCCAGAATCAAGCAAAGAAGTAAGAAAACGTGTAACTGCAACACGTAAAATTCAACTTGAAAGACAAAGTATACCCAATGCACAACTACAAGGAAAAATGATTGATGAAATATGTAGGCTTGGTAAAACGGAAACCCAACTATTAGAAAACGCACTAGAAAAATTAAAGTTATCTGCTCGCTCTTACCATCGAATTCTAAAAGTTTCGCGTACCATTGCCGATATGGCTTCATCCGAACAAATTAAGTCAAATCACATAATTGAAGCATTAAGCTATCGAAAACTAGACCAATTCTTCCAATGAGATAATCAAATGAATCAATCTTCTTTTGCCAAAAAAACAGGTGCTGCACTTATCATAACTGGAACCTGTATAGGTGCTGGTATGTTGGTATTGCCACTCATAACAGCTGCCTGTGGCTTTATTATATCTTGCATACTACTTCTTGTGATATACGGACTCATGACAGCTACAGCTTTTTTAATCATTGAAGTTAATCTCTCTATGCCAGATGGATCAAATTTTAGCACGATGGCTAAGCAGACTGGTGGCTCATTAGGACAAATTATTGCCTGGTTAAGCTTTTTATTGTTAATGTATGCCTTAACCGCAGCATATACTGCTCAAGGATCCTCATTACTTGGTCAGTGGCTCTCTGCCTACTTAAATATAAATCTACCAGACAGTATAGAAAGCCTGATTTTTATTCTTGTCCTAGGGGGATTCATCTATACTGGCACCTTTGCGGTAGATAACCTTAATAAGTTTTTAATTTCGGTCAAAGGAATTGCATTCATAGGGCTCACGGCAGTAATAATGCCACACATTACAGTTGAAAAACTAATTCAACAAACACCTAATATCAATTTATTATGGATTACCCTCCCTCTATTAATAACCTCATTCGGATACCACACTGTTTTACCGAGCATGCGAACTTATCTAAAATCAGACAAGAAATCATTAAATACTGTACTATTCATTGGCGGAAGCATACCACTTGTAATTTATCTAATTTGGGAAGCCATTACCTTAGGCACAATCCCATTGTATGGTCAATATAGCTTTCAGTATATTGCCAACCATGGCAATGATGTGACTGGTCTTGTAGAGGTATATCATAAACTATATGGCATTCCTATTATAAACACATTTGCAACCATATTCACAAATGTAGCAATAACCACATCTTTTCTTGGCGTAACACTTGGCTTGTTTAACTTTAATCAAGATACATATCGACTAAGAACACACAAACATCGAGACAAGATATTAGCATTTTTAATTACCTACCTACCTCCTTTTATTTTTGCTGTATTTTATCCAGATGGATTCATACTAGCCTTGGGCTATGCCAGTATCTTTGTGGCCATTCTATTAATTAGCTTTCCTGCATTTATGGCTTGGAAAATTAGAAGCAAACAAAATAGAAACCATCTTATTAGTAAAATATATTTGTCCATTATTTTTCTGGCAGGTATCATGATGATCGTCTTACAAATATTAACTCAAACAGGATGCCTACCCATATTTACATAAGATTTTATAGACGCTTTATTCTCATTAATAAAATCAATAAACTTGCAAGAAATTGCAGAATGCCACTTGCAATAAAGCTACATTCAAATGTCCAAATAAATAAATCCAGTCTATGCTGATGTATTAAATATACTTTTGATAACTCGTACACCAGCCCAAGAAAAGAGATTGAAAAAGCGGTTGCTATCATAAATAACGCTTTTGAGAGAACATTGCTGTCTGCTTTGTCTTCATCACTAACCACCACTAAAGAATAGGCGTTTGTTGAAGTTTGAAACACCCCCATCATCACACCAAATAATGGGACTAATACTAAGATAAGACCAATTAAATCTCGCTGCTCAAGCAGATAACCCCAGCAAATCATAATACACATAATAAAAAATGAAGAAATAACGGTAGCAGCTTTTAAACCCATCATATTAACTATATAAACCGCAAAGCGTTTACTTAAGAATGTACCTGCTGAAATAGTCACCATGATCAAAGCAACTTCAGTTAAAGCAAAGCCAATAAATAAATATAGGTAGATTGGAAAAGCAAAAAACAACCAATACAGCGCCAGTTTATTTACAAACATAATGGTACTCATCAAGGTAAATTGCATATTTTTAAATAACCCAAAATTTAAAATTGGTGATTTTATTCTCTTAATGTTTAAAAAATACAAGCCTGAAATGATGATAGGAATAACTAACATGCAAATTCTTGCCCAGGTTGAGAGACTGCCATCCTCAAGTGAATTACTCAGCGCAAATAAGCAGCCAACACTAGAACCAATAATGATAAAACCAATTAAATCCAGTTTAATATTTTTTTTCTCAAATGGCGTATCAAAGTATCTTAAAATTAAATACAGGCTTAATAATCCAACGGGCAAATTAATAAAAAACACTAGTCTCCAAGATAGATATTGGGTCAGAAAAGCACCAATAAGTTGACCTATCGCTGCAGATGCGACGGTATACATACCAATTTTAGCAGAAACCTCGACCATACTTTTTGAAAGTCTTATCATGGTTGTTTGTGATATAGGAAGCAATAAAGCCGCAAAAATTCCTTGAAAGACTCTAAATGTTACCAACATCGGCAATGTTATTGATAAACCACATAAAACTGATGCAGAAATGAACCCGATAAGCGCCAATATCATCGGCATTCGCGCACCAAATCGGTTAGACATCCAGACAGAAATAGGTATAAATATGCCAAAAGAAATAGTGTAACTAGTGATAGCCAACTTTGCAGAAAATGAGTTTACATTTAGAGAATGAGCAATATCAACCAGAATATTATTCAGAACGGTAATATCAATTAGCTCCATAGACAGGATTAATAAAATTCCAAAGAACATTTTTCCTTGTTGTGTCATAAATAAACCTTTTATGTATCAGTTAATTTATTTTTTATATCTGAATATAATTAAATTATAGGCATTCAATTATTAAGTAGAATAATCTGATTAAAAATAAGATATTATTTCCCACTATGTCCAAATCCACCTACCCCTCTAGCTGAATCATCAGAAAACTCTTCAACAACCTGAAAATCAGCCTGTACAACAGGTATAATAACCAATTGAGCAAATCGCATAGCAGGCTCTATAGAAATATCTGAATTAGATCGATTCCAACAAGACACAAATAACTCACCCTGATAATCAGAGTCTATCAAACCAGTGCCATTACCAAGTATGAGTCCTTTTTTATGGCCTAATCCAGACCTTGGCAGAATAACAGCTGCCAAGGATGAATCTTGGATATATATTGCTATACCCGTTGGAACGAGTTGCACCTCTCCTGGTTTTAAAATTAAACCATTTTCAATACAAGCTCTTAAGTCAACACCAGCAGACCCTAATGTTGCATACTCAGGTGCAACTTTTTCTATATTTTCTCTAATAAATTTTAGTTGAATTTTAGGCTTATTCATAAATGAATTCTCTAGTTTAACTGAATAGTTATATTAACAAGAAAGAAATAAAAACCTAAACGTGCAGTTTAATTAAAAAATGGAAAAACAACATTAAATAATGCAAATAACGGCAATGCGGCTAATAAACTATCTGTTCGATCTAATATACCACCATGACCAGGCAAAATATTACCACTATCTTTAACACCTGCTTCACGCTTGACCATGCTCTCAAATAAGTCACCCACTACCGACATAGCAACCACTAACACAGCGCAAATAAAAATAATGATGTAAAATTTAATTGACATCATCTGCATAATTGCAGCAAATGCAACAGCGACAATACCACCTGAAATAAGCCCACCAATTAACCCTTCAACTGTTTTCTTCGGGCTAACGACAGGTGCAAGCTTATGTTTTCCAAGGTACTTTCCAGCAAAATACGCACCTGTATCACCTGCTGACACAATTAATATAATAAACAGCAATAAAATAATATTTTTACTATCAAGTTCAACAACTGCTGTCCACGCAGGCACAATGACTAAAAACCCCATAATATATCTTGTCCAAGCAGGTATAGTTAAAAATATTGGTGTTTTATAAGATAAGACTAAAAATAACGCAATAATCCACCATATTACTGATAAACATAAAAGATGTATCAGTGGCAAAAAAGTGCTTCCGTATGTGACAATGCCAACTAAAACAACATAAAACAATTTACTCAGAAATTTATTCAAACTTGCTAACTTTGCCCATTCCCAAGCAATCAACAAAACAATCAAACCTGCAAATAATTTAAAGTAAGTACCCCGTAAGAATATAACCGCAAGAACAATTAATATTATTAGAATAATGCCGGTAATAATTCTTTGTTTCATGTTTGGCCCATAATTTGCTCAGAAATCTTGCCAAACCTCCTCTCTCGATTCTTGAAAAATTGAATTGCTTTTTCTAAATCGGTACGAGTAAAGTCTGGCCATAGTCTTTCCGTAAAGTATAGCTCAGCATATGATAATTGCCACAACATAAAATTACTTATGCGAGTTTCTCCACTTGTTCTAATTAGCAAATCAGGATTAGGGTCATTTTTTGTGATTAATTCTTTTGAAAAAATATCAGGAGTTAAATTATTTATACTAATGGTACCTTGCTGAACCTTAGATACTATTTTTTCAACAGCTGATAATATATCCCATTGACCACTATAATCTATGGCAACTCTTAATTTAAGTTTATCATTGCCTTCAGTTTTTTCTTCTGCTTGATTTATAGCTTCTAATAAATCATTAGACAACCTTGATCGATCGCCTATTACCTTATATTGCACTCCGTTTGTATTTAAGTCCTCAATTTCAGAATATAAAACTTTTTTGAATAATGACATTAGCGTGTCAACTTCAACTTTTGGACGCAACCAATTCTCACGCCCGAAAGCAAAAAGCGTTAAATATTCAATACCTAAATCAATACAAGACTCTATAACTGCTCTAACGTTTTTAACTGCAGCTTTATGCCCCATGGTTCTAGGTAAAAATCTTTTTTTTGCCCAACGACCATTTCCATCCATAATAATAGCTATATGCCGTGGTGGGGAATCATTATTTAGGCTAGACATGCCAATATTAGATACTCATTAAGTCTTTTTCTTTCTCATCAGCTAACTTGTCAGCGATTGAAATTGCTTTATTTGTGATATTTTGTATTTTTTCTTCTGCTTTACGCTGCTCATCCTCGGAAATTTCTTTATCTTTAAGCAAATCTTTAAACATTGAATTTGCATCTCTACGGATATTGCGAATAGCAACACGCCCCTTCTCAGTTTCAGACTTCACCATTTTTGCCATTTCTTTTCGAGTTTCCTCAGTAAGAGGGGGAAGTGGCACTCTCAAAGTATCACCAAGATTAACTGGGTTCAAGCCAAGACCAGCATTAATAATGGCTTTATCAACTGCATTAACTAGGTTCTTTTCCCAAGGAGAAACTGATAATGTCCTAGCATCTAAAACACTAATATTAGCCACTTGGTTAATTGGAGTGTCCGTACCATAATAATCAATACTGACTGATGCCAACAGATCAGGATGTGCTCGACCAGTTCTTATTTTTGCTAAATCATGTTTCAAACTATCAAGACTCTTCTGCATTCTATCATCAGCATCTTGAATAATATCATTAATCACTTTCATTACCTCCAGTAACCCATGTACCAACTCTTTCACCTGAGAGCACACGGGAAATTACATTCTCTGTATCTAGATTGAATACGCATATCGGTATATTAAATTCTCTACATTGTGCAAAAGCAGCAATATCCATCACAGCTAGTCCTTGCTGCAGTGCTTCGGTAAAAGAAATTTTGTCATACTTTTTAGCATTTTTGTTCTTATTAGGGTCAGAATCATAGACCCCATTAACTGTTGTAGCTTTTAGTATAGCGTCCGCCTCTATTTCAACAGCTCTTAAACTAGCAGCAGAATCAGTTGTTACAAAAGGATTACCCGTACCCCCACTAAAAATAACAACATACCCATCTGACAAAAACTGCTTCGCCTTAATGATATCAACTGTATCTAACACACCATCAATACTCTTGGCAGAAAATGCGATGGCCTTTATACCATTTTTAGTCAATATATCCCGAAGCGCTAAACCATTAATCATGGTAGCCAGCATTCCCATTTGATCAGCAGTATTTCGATGAATTTTATCTTTAAATGCAGCACGACCGCCACGAAGGATATTGCCACCACCAATAACAATTGCTAATTCGAGACTATACTTTTGTATCACGCCATGTATATTATCTATAACTGGCTGAATTGTATTCACATCAATACCGAAACCACTGCTAGCAGCCAATGCCTCTCCAGACAACTTCAGCAAAACACGTTTACAATTTATTACTGACATAGGGCAGATTACCCGCCTTTTACCTGACTCATCACCTCTTCGGCGAAATTAGACTCTTCTTTCTCAATTCCTTCACCTACCACAACACGCTTGAAAGAAATTACTTTTGCATTTCCAGCTTTAAGCACTTGAGATACTTTCTGATTAGGATCTTTAACAAAAGCCTGGCCCAGCAGACTAGCCTCATCAAGAAATTTACGAATACGCCCCATAATCATTTTTTCAATAATATTAGCAGGCTTGCCACTTTCAGCTGCCTGAGCAGTGAAAATCTCTTTCTCTTTACTCACCAACTCATCAGGAACATCATCTGGAGAGACGACAACTGGAGATGACGCAGCGATGTGCATAGCTATATCTTTAGCCAAAGATTCACTACCACCTTCAACCTCAACAATTACGCCAATACGCCCACCATGGATATACTCACCAACTATATTTTCAGTAGTTATTAACTCAGCCCTACGAATTTGAATATTCTCACCAATTTTTGCAATCAATTCTTTTCGAGCATCTTCAACAGACGCACCACTATTAAGCGTTAGTTGACTAATTTTTTCTACAGTTACTTCTTTTGCTTTTGCAGCTGCCTTGGCAACGTCATTACAAAACGCCATAAAATTAGTATCACGCGCAACAAAATCTGTTTCGCAATTCACCTCTAGTAGAACTGTACTATTATTTGATTTTTCAACTATAACAATACCCTCAGCCGCCGTCCTAGAAGCTTTTTTGTCAGCCTTAGCTTGACCAGACTTACGCATTTCATCAATTGCCTTTTCAATATCACCAGCAGTTTCAACAAGCGCCTTTTTACATTCCATCATACCTGCGCCAGTTCTCTCACGCAGCTCTTTTACTAGTTTTGCACTAATAGACATGACATATACCCTTTCTTTTTTACTTAAATTTATTCTTCAGTTGCTGTTTCTACAGAAGAATCAGCCACAACTTGCGTACCTTTTGCATCTAAAATCGTATCCGCAAAGTGCTTCATATAAAAACGAATTGAGCGAACTGCATCATCATTACCAGGAATTATATAATCGATACCATCTGGATCCGTATTCGTGTCAACCACACTAACAACTGGAATACCTAAACGTTTAGCTTCAGTAATCGCGATATGCTCTTCTTTTGCATCAATAACAACCAGAAGGTCAGGAATACCGCCCATATCCTTAATACCACCTAAGCTATGTTCAAGCTTTTCCATTTCACGTGTTAAGGTTAATGCTTCCTTTTTCAGGATACGATCAAAACTACCGTCTTCTTGCATTTTTTCTAACTCACGTAAACGCTTAATAGATTGGCGAATCGTTTTGTAATTCGTCAACATACCACCTAACCAACGATGATTGACATATGGCATACCGCAACGCTCTGATTCTTCTTTAACAATTTCTTGAGCTTGTCTTTTTGTACCAACAAACAGGATTTTTCCTTTACGCGCTGCAACAGAACTAATCACATTCAATGCATCATGGAAAAGAGGTAGCGTTTTTTCTAAATCAATAATGTGTATTTTATGATTAATACCAAATATATATTGATCCATTTTGGGATTCCAAAATCTCTTCTGATGACCAAAATGAACACCAGCTACTAACATTTCTCTCATACTTACCATTTTTATTCCTTATCTTCGGGTTTTACCGCCATAAATCCCACTCTCCAACTAAAAAGCACCCAGAGAGCGTGCCGACTTATGTGTGTTTTGCTTAATTAATGATTGCTATAAAAGCTTGGACTTTATACCATATTATCATATGAGAAACAATCACAACTTTGTGTACCATAATAACAATTTAAGGTTACCTATAATTTATGTCGATTATTATTAAAACGCCCGATCAAATTGATAAAATGCGAATTGCTGGTGAGTTAGCTGCTGAAGTTCTTGAAATGATCGAGCCACATGTCAAGCCAGGAGTAACAACTGAGGAATTAAACGAACTATGTCATAATTATATTGTCAATAAACAAAAAGCCATTCCTGCACCTTTATACTATCCAAGCTACAACAAGAATGATCCTAACGCTTTTCCAAAATCAATATGCACCTCAATCAACCATGTTGTTTGCCATGGAATCCCAGGACCCAAAAAACTAAAAAAAGGTGATTGTATTAACATAGACATTACCGTGATCAAAGATGGTTATCACGGTGACACGAGTAAAATGTTTACTGTTGGCGACTCTACCAGCATTCTTGCCCAAAGACTGATTGATGTTACACATGAATGCCTATGGGCTGGAATAAAAATAGTAAAGCCTGGCACAACTCTTGGAGATATTGGTCATGCAATTCAAACCATTGCACACAAAAACAATTTTTCTGTTGTAGAAGCTTTTTGTGGCCATGGTATAGGCGAAGGATTTCATGAAGAACCTCAGGTATTACACTATGGCAAGCCAAATAGTGGCATAAAATTAAAAGAAGGTATGATCTTCACAATTGAACCTATGATTAACGCAGGTAAAAAACAAGTTACTGTTTTAAAAGATGGATGGACAGCTGTCACCAAAGATAAATCGCTTTCGGCTCAGTGGGAGCATACGATATTGGTAACTAAAAATGGATATGAAGTATTAACGTTACGCAACGAAGAAAAACATGACAAAAACTAAGGTTTCTCAACAAAAAATTAATGAGATATGCATTGAGATAGAGAAACAAGGTGAAGACATATCTATTGAAAAAGTAAAAAAAATACTTGGTCAAGGTGTCCACTCAGATATTGCACCAAAAGTATTACTATTCAAAGAAGATAAAAATGCAGCTCTATTGTCAACAGGTCAGGTCAGCAATGCCCCTTCAAAAATAGAGAAAAACAAAATAGATGAAGACAATTTACTTCACCATTTGTCTATTGAAATAAAAAAAATATTAGAAAAATATTCAGGCAAAGAAATAGATAAAACCGTATTAG
>OLID01000767.1_pt1 | contig 11445 bp, 13 predicted proteins | sample 1609361 | NCBI WGS metagenome assembly OLID01 (sample SAMN05416778, study PRJEB24817) | seawater metagenome | isolation source: Sea water | place: Canada:Atlantic | collected 2013-07
ACGAGATTTCTGCCTGTCTCGTGGGCTCGGAGATGTGTATAAGAGACAGGCAGTAGAGTACCCTCTTCTTTAAAAATATTTTTATTATCGTTGGCGATTATTGATGATATTTGTGCCATTGTCATTATTGCTATTTTTTATTCGTCTGATTTGTCGACTATATCATTTTTGGTTGCTGGGACATGTATATTGGTTCTTATCTTATTGAATTATATTGGTGTGGCAAGAAAGACTGCCTATGTTTTAGTGGGTTTGGTCTTATGGGTGAGTGTGTTAAAAAGTGGCGTACATGCAACATTGGCGGGTGTTGTGTTGGCATTTTGTATTCCGATTGAGCAGAAAACAAGTTCAGGTAAGGTTGTCTGTGTCTCTGAATCGTTTGAAGAGGATATTCATTATTGGGTTAGTTACCTGATATTACCATTATTTGTGTTTGTCAATGCGGGTGTTACCTTTGGGAATGTCTCTTTTCAAGATTTAATCTCTACGCCCGTTTTAGGAATTATTTTAGGGTTGTTTATTGGTAAACAGCTTGGCGTATTCGGCTTTAGTTGGGTAGCGATAAAACTGGGGCTTGCGAAATTGCCTGCGAGTTGTAGCTGGTGGCAATTGTATGGGGTTTCGGTGTTAACAGGTATCGGGTTCACCATGAGTTTATTTGTGAGTTCATTGGCTTTTCCTGATAGTGATACATTGCAACAGATGAATAAGGTGGCTATTTTAATCGGGTCATTAGCATCGGGCATATTTGGATATTTTGTATTGTTAAAATCGAGCCTAAAGAAATAATTATTAAAAGATATTTGCTACTATTATGGTGGTCAATATTGGTAAGTAAGGGCAATAAGTATGAATGATCAATTAAAAGTACTATCAATTTTCCAGTATATCTATGGTGGTCTTCAGGCTTTATTTTCTTGCTTGGGGTTTATCCATTTTTTTATTGGTTTGTCGATTATTACCGATCCTATCGCTTGGCAGAATACACAAGATCCACCACCAGAATGGTTTGGTTGGTTGTTTTTATGTATTGGCTTGGGTGTGGTTTTAATCGGTTGGTTATTTGCTTGCTTTACCATTATGTCAGGCCGTTTTATCGCAAAGCGTAAGAATAGGGTTTTTTGTATTGTGATTGGAGCCATAAATTGTTTAGCTGTTCCGTTAGGGACTGTATTGGGCGTATTTACGATTGTGTTATTAACCCGTGATGAAGCAAAAAAGCAATTTGAAAGTAATCGTACGGTATGATCAGAAATATAAAAAAACTTGTAACTTCACGCATGCCATTACTATCACCTACGTGCTGCGGCTTGACCGCTGCATCCAGTCATATAACATCAACTGCCATTTATTCTGGTTCCCGCGGTCAAGCCCCGGGACGTAGGCGGTGGGGTGAGCAGTTACAAAAACTTTTTATAACAATTTGGTTGTGCTTTGCCTTAGTCATTCAAGTATATGCGTTCTATCAACCTAGAGTTGGCGATTTATTATTTCAAGATTTAAATTGTGGTGAGTTATGCAACGCAATTACGGGTGTTACCCGAGGGTATCATAATAGTTATATTTCTCACGTGGGCATGGTGGTATCAACCGGTCAAACAACAAAAGTAGTCGAAGCCATTGGTGATGATGTTCATATTGTTAGTTTAGAAAATTTTTTAGATGCCAGTACCAATAAACAGGGTAAGCCGAGGGTAATCGTTGGGCGACTAATCCCTAAATACCAACCACTCATTCCTGATGCAGTTAAATATGCGATGTCTAAAGTTGGGATGCCTTATAATTTTACCTTTAATCCTAATAATGATGGCAAAACTTTTTATTGTTCACAGTTAATATATGATGCCTTTGCATCCGCAAATAATGGAAAGCCAATTTTTAAAACGCATAAAATGACGTTTCAAGAAAATGGTCAGTATTTACCAGCATGGAAGAATTACTTTCATACTCTCCGCGCCAACATTCCAGAAGGAGAAACAGGGACAAATCCTGGAATGATGTCTCGCTCCAAGTCGATAGAAGTTATTTATAATTACGATGGTGTTCGATATAATCAGGCACTGCCAAATTGATGAGAAAATAAAGGGAAAATTATGCCGCATTGTATTATTGAATACGCCAAGGAATTAGGAAAACATATTGATTTTGATGAAGTGGTCAGCAAAGTGCATGATGACCTCAAGCAATGTGGTCTTTTTAATGAAGAAGACATTAAAACCAGGGCGCTGGGTTATAAGCATTATATTGTCGGTGACGGCACTTCTGATTTTATTCATGTTAATCTTAAAATATTGCCTGGTCGTACGGTTGAAAAGAAGCAACTACTCACCAATAAAGTTCATCTGACGTTATCTGAAATTTTTATAACAGGTGTGATTATAACTGTTGAAATCACTGAGATCGAAAAAGAAACGTATACCAAAATACTTCATGCTTAATAGGAATATATCATGTCTTCATTACCAAATTGCCCAAAATGTAACTCCGAATATACTTATCAAGATCAAAGTATGTTTGTTTGCCCTGAATGCAGCCATGAATGGTCTGGAACCGATTCGGTTAGTTCAGATGATTCGCTTACTGTGATAGATGCGAATGGTAACCCGCTAACTGATGGCGATACCGTCACGGTGATTAAAGATTTAAAAGTCAAAGGTTCATCATCAAGTGTTAAGGTTGGAACTAAAGTTAAAAATATCCGTTTGGTAGAAGGCGACCATAACATTGATTGCAAAATTGATGGCTTTGGTGCAATGAAGTTAAAATCTGAGTTTGTTAAGAAGGCATAACTATTTCAGAATATATAAATATGCTCAAATTTTCTTTTTAGTTTTAGTAGTGCTAAAATCTAGGCAAGTTTTGTTTTTACGATTTTAGGTACATTATGAATAAACTTTCACAACTCAAAAATATGACTAAGGTAGTCGCAGATACAGGTGATATTGAACAAATAAAACAATATAGCCCAGCTGATGCAACGACAAATCCGTCTTTATTATTAAAAGCGGCAGCAATGCCAGAATATGGGTATGTTTTCAAACAAGCCGTTGAAAATTCAAAGCATTTATCTGGTGATAAACAAGTTGAAGAAATTATGTATCAACTTGCGGTTGGTTTTGGTTTGGAAATTCTTAAAATTATTCCAGGACGTATTTCAACAGAAGTGGATGCTCGACTTTCTTTTGATACGCAAGGAACGATTGATTCAGCGCATCGTATTATCGAATTATACAAGAAAGCAGGCATTTCACGTGAGCGTGTTCTAATTAAAGTTGCTGCTACTTGGGAAGGGATTCAGGCTGCCAAAGTATTACAAAAAGAAGGTATATTTTGTAACTTAACGTTGATATTTCATATTGCTCAAGCGATTGCCTGTGCAGAAGTAGATGTCACTTTAATTTCACCATTTGTTGGTCGTATTACAGATTGGTTTAAAAAAGATGAGGGTGCAAAAGACTTCCCGCCAGTGGATGAGGATAAAGGTGTACTGTCTGTGCGTGAAATTTATAATTACTTTAAGCATTTTGGCTATAAAACAACGGTAATGGGTGCAAGCTTTAGGCATGTTGGTCAAGTTGAAGCATTAGCGGGCTGTGATGCATTAACAATATCACCACAATTACTGTCTGAGCTTAAAAATGATGATAGGGAATTACCTCAACAATTATCAGAAAAAAATACGCAACCAGTTAGTAAAATTAACTGTTCAGAAATCAACTTTAGATGGTTAATGAATGAAAGCCCAATGGCAACTGAGAAGTTAGCTGAAGGTATCCGTAATTTCGCAGTTGATACCGTTAAATTAGAAAATCTAATCAAACAAAAAATTGCCTAATATCTATTTTCAAGAGGGATAATTATGCGTAAAACACACGCAGTATTTATTGATAATATTCAGATTGGCGGTGGTGCGCCAGTTGTCGTGCAGTCGATGACAGATACCCCAACTGCAGATATTGATGCAACAGTGCGTCAGGTTAAGATGCTGGTAGATGCAGGTTCTGAAATTGTGCGTTTGACGGTTGATACAGAAGAAGCAGCACATGCCGTGCCTAAAATCAAACGTCGTTTAATCATGAACGGCTACAATGTGCCTTTGGTCGGTGATTTCCATTATAACGGACATCGTTTATTAGAGGCGTCACCTGAATGTGCTCAGGCATTATCAAAATACAGAATTAATCCTGGTAATGTTGGTTTTGGCAAAAAGAAAGATACTCAGTTTGCTTCGATCATTGAAAAAGCAATCCAATATGATAAACCTGTTAGGATTGGTGTAAATTGGGGGAGTTTGGATCAAGCCTTACTTGCACAGTTAATGGATGATAATGCTAAAAATGGCAATCCATTATCGAACGAACAGGTCATGCAGGAAGCCATTATCCGTTCGGCACTAGACAGCGCAAAATATGCACAAGAGTTGGGCTTATCTGCTGATAAAATCATTGTTTCGTGTAAAGTTTCTGGTGTTGAGCAACTTATTTCTGTTTATGAAGACTTAGCAACACGTTGTGAATACCCATTGCATCTTGGCTTAACCGAAGCGGGCATGGGTATTAAGGCAATTGTTGCAACAAGTATTAGTTTAGGTGTTTTATTACGTCAGGGTATTGGCGATACCATTCGTGCATCTTTAACGCCTGAGCCAGGTGGGGATCGTGAAAAAGAAGCCATTACTTGCCAAGAAATTTTGCAAACAATGGGATTACGTTCATTTATTCCAACCGTTTCTTCCTGTCCTGGTTGTGGTCGCACCACCAGTGCTTTTTTTAGAGAGTTAGCTGATCAAATTCAAACGTATCTACGTAAATCAATGCCAGTATGGAAAGATAAATATGTTGGTATAGAGGACATGAAAGTTGCCGTGATGGGCTGTGTGGTTAATGGTCCAGGGGAAAGCAAGCATGCCAATATCGGGATTAGCTTGCCAGGTTCGGGTGAAGCACCCGTTGCCCCCGTTTTTGTAGATGGCAAAAAGAAGCACACACTCAGGGGTGATTCTATTGCGGAAGAGTTTCAGACAATATTAGAAGACTATATCGAATCAAAATATGGTCATATTAGTGAACCAGAAGAGATTGGAGAAAATCATTAACGTGCCATACGTTGCGATTGACATGGGTGTGCCCAATATCCGTGCGATCACAACTTATAGGTATAAGGATGGCTATCATCTATTCAATATGTCAAACGGTTCAGGTAATACAACGCCAACTGATGGCAATCGTTTATGGTTAAAAAACCACTTTGATTTGCAAAATGAAATGGTCTGGTTACGCCAAATGCACGGCAGCCGTGTATGCAATCTACCAAACTTTGATGGTTCGGATGTTGCGCGTACAGGTGATGCAGCAATGTCAACTTTTTCTTATATGCCTTGCACGGTATTAACGGCTGATTGTTTACCTATTTTGGTTTGTAATCAAAATGGAACGCAAGTTGCCGCAATACATGCTGGTTGGCGTGGTGTGGTTGCTGGTGTGATTCAAAATACATTAGAAACGTTTAATGGTGAGCCACTGAGTGTATGGTTGGGACCTTGTATTTCGCAACAATACTTTGAAGTAGGACAAGATGTCTATAATGAATTTGTCTCACTTAACATAAACTATGCGCAGTATTTTGTATCAAATGGTATTCCAGGAAAGTATCAGCTTGACTTGGAGGGCGTTACTAGGGAAATTATTTGGCAATACAATGTCTTTAGAATGGTGAGTGACACTCGCTGTACTTATGCGTTATCAAACGAACTATTCTCATTTCGACGCGATGGCAGTAGTGGTTGTTTTGCGAGTAGTATTCTGATTGAAGCTTAGCTTTAAAATAACCAATATCTAGTAATAAAAATCACATTTAGTCTGTCCTGACTTTGCATAAATTGGCTTACGCCGTAAGCCTAGCTATACTTAAAATTAACACATATACCAAATATAGTTGGAAAGTAAAATGAGTATAGATAAAAAAGTAACGCAGCTTCGTAAAGCCATGAAAGATAGAGGTGTTGATTTTTACTTAGTGCCTTCAACAGATCAACATAATAATGAGTATGTTCCGGACTGCTGGCAAAGGCGCCCATGGATATCAGATTTTGATGGCAGTGCGGGTGAAGTGCTTATTGGTCAAGATTTTGGCTATTTATGGACAGATGGTCGATATTTTTTACAAGCCGAGCAGCAATTAGATCCAAGGTGTTTTAAGCTCAAAAAACAAAGAAGCTTTGCTTCAGAATTAGAGGAATGGTTGCAAGATAATATTGAGGACAAAGTATTAGCGGTTGATCCAAAACTTATTTCTATTATGAGAGCGGAAAGGTTGGTTGAAATAGCTAAAAATAATGGCGGTGTAGTTAAATTTATTGAAGAGAATTTAATTGATATTGTTAAAGCAGAACTTGAAAATGTAAGTGCTTTGCCGAGTAATCCATTAACATTACATGATATTGAATTCTCTGGGAAATCAGCACGTGAAAAAATTTCTGATCTACAACAGTCTCTTAAGCATCAGAAAACACAAGCTATTATATTAAATAGTCTAGATGAAATTGCTTGGCTGTTTAATATTAGAGGCAGTGATATTGATTTTAATCCACTGGTTATTAGCTATGCCATTGTTAAGCAAGATCAAGCTTGTTTATTTGTTGATAAAAATAAATTAGTAGGTGAGTCATTACCACATTTTATTAGCCAGGGTATTAAGGTAGAAGAGTATAACAATTTTGCAGATGCAGTTAAAAAATTAGAAGGTAGTATCTGGCTTGACGGAAAAGTAGTTAGTTATTGGATTAAAACTTTGCTTGCTCCTAAAGTATCGGTATATATTGCCAGCTCGCCTGTTGTGCTCTCTAAGGCTTGTAAAAATAGCACTGAAATTTCTGGCACGAAAGAGGCGCATAAAATTGATGCGGTTGCCGTAATTAAATTTTTACATTGGATTAACCATAATTGGCAGCAAGGAGTTGATGAGCTCAAAGCGATTGAGAAGTTGAAAAATTTTAGAGCTGAAAGCCCAGAATTTAGGGGTAACAGCTTTGATACAATCTCTGGATTTGCTGATAACGGCGCTGTTATCCATTATCGGAGTACACCAGAAACAAGCAAAAAAATAGATGATAGCAATTTATTCTTGCTTGATTCTGGCGGTCAATATTTTACTGGGACAACGGATATTACACGCACATTGCATTTAGGTGATCCAACAAGTGAACAGAAAAAGCATTATACGCTGGTTTTAAAAGGTCATTTACAACTTAACAAAGCAGTATTCCCTAACGGTACAACTGGCGAGCATTTAGATTGCTTAGCTAGGTTAGCAATTTGGAAAGACTACAAAAATTACAGACATGGAACAGGCCACGGGGTAGGGAGTTACCTATGTGTTCATGAGGGGCCACAGAAAATATCAGCCGCACCTTCTGGTACGCCATTATTGCCTGGAATGATCGTCAGCAATGAACCAGGTCTATATATTGACCATAAACATGGCATACGTATTGAAAACTTAATGTTTGTGAAATCATTATGCTCAATAGAGCAAAGCGAGACTCAGGATGGCCCTTTTTATGGTTTTGAGGATGTCACCTTGGTGCCTTATGCCAGAAATTTAATTGATGAAAATTTGTTAACACAAGATGAACTTAATTGGGTAAATGAATATCATCGGCGAGTTTGGGAAGAAATCTCACCAAGAATTCAAGATCAGAAAATAAAAGAGTGGCTTCAAGTGCAAACTTCTGTAATAGGCTAAACAGGTGAAGCTTTATAAAATTAGCACAGAATCAAAAGTAATCTTGCTTGCACTTGTTTTTATATCTGGATTAGTTTTCTATGCCTATGAGTTCTTTTTAAGGCTTTTGCCAGGCGCTTATCCCGATCAAATAATGCAATATTTCAATATAAATAAATTTGAGTATTCATTTTTAATCTCAAGTTATAATTTCAGCTATTTGTTAATGCAGATTCCAGCAGGAATATTGTTAGATCATTTTGGGAATCGTAAAGTGATTTTATCTGCCATTGCTATTTGTGGCATTGGAAATATTATTTTTATCTCACCAGATTATAGTTATAGTCTTATTGGTCGCTTATGCGTTGGTTTTGGTTCAGCATTTGCCTTTGTTGCGGTGTTAAAGCTATCCCGAGAATTTTTGCCACAAAAATACTTTGCCACATTTGCGAGTATTGCTATTGCCTTGGGTACACTGGGCGGTGCTTTTTCTCAACAAATTGCAAATGCAATATTGTCTAGTGACATTTGGCAGTTAGTTTTTATTTACAGCGGTATTTTGGCTATACCTTTAATGATTTTTATTTGGTTCGTGTTGTTTGCAAATAAGAAAATGTCTAGTTCGGTAGATATACTACCGTCAACGCCTAAGGTAATGATCCATGTATGGTATTTTATAAAAGATATCCGTATTTGGGTGAATGCCTTAATGGGTGGATTATTATATGCGCCCACTGTTGTGTTAACTGCGCAATGGGGTGTCTACTTTTTTATGCATTCTTATGGTCTTTCAAGGGCGCAAGCTCTAATGGGTGTAACGATTTTGTTGCTTGGCTGGGTTGTATTTAGCCCGATGATAAGCTTGTTTGCAGATACAAAGAATGTGACCTCTAGAATTATATATCCGTTCGCTTTGTTGATGCTTTTGACTCTGTTAGTGATGGTTTATTCTCCATTAAGCAATATTTATTTACTAATGGGGTTATTATTTTTGTTTGGTTCTTTTTCTGCTGCTCAAGTGCTAGTGTGGCGTAACTTTAATAAAATCTGTCCAAATGGCTATAGTGGCGCTGGTATCGCCATAACAAACATGTTGTTAATGCTTTTTGTTGAGCTAGTGCAATTGTTCTGTGGGTATATGTTAACGGATACTTCTGTGAGCAACTTTGACCAATTTAAGATTGTTATATTCATCATTTCATTATGTATTGTATTGGGGATCATCATGCAATTTATTTTTCATAAATTAACCAAACCGCATCGAGTATAAATTCTTATTACAAGGTGTTTGATGCCTTGAGCTAAATTTATAATAAATGTGTAAATTCTCGCTTGACCTTAGCGTGCCAACATACTAATCTTAAATGATAATGATTATCATTTATATTTAAGGAATTGTTATGGATTATGCTGTGAATTGTAAAGAAACTTCATTTGGTGGAGATGTAAGAAGGTTAATTAAAGAAAAGCTGTCAGGCGCATTAACGTTGCCTGGTATCGATACGAATTGCTTATCAGGCATGGTGATTGATTTTTGTTTTGATCAAGAAGGTGACCTTATTCTAAAATTAGATAAGTATATGTGTCGTAATAATGATTTAAGTGATCAGGCATATTTATTAGCCATTGACCAAGATAATGAGTTGAGCATGGATATTTTAATATCTGGGTGTGCGCAAGTGCATTACGATCAAACTTATTGTGCTAACGTTTATCAGTTGTATTTTCATGATGAGTTTATAAGTGAATATAATTTGTATGACTACTTTTATCTTAAACTTGAAATTAAGCATATTCAATTAATCGACCAAGAAGGGAACATCTTTCATATTGAGCGGGATGATTTTATCCAAGAGCAGATATTTTCACTGGAACAAATTGAGGCTACCTGTAATTACGTTAATCAGAATCATCAAGAAGCATTAAGACAATACTGCCGAGCAATAGGGTTGTCTTGTGATAATCAACTTATACAAGTACTTGCTTTTGATAAAGAGGGGCTTTGGATGCAGGTAAATGCTATAAAATATTTTATGTCATTTTCTAAAACTATATCAAACCTTGCTATGTTTCGGGCTATATTGATTGCTTTGGCGAAGCAGTATGGGTTATTGCAACTTAATGAATACTAAGGCAACTAATAATAGAGCTAGCGGGTTTGTTGGCTAACAATCTCTTTAATTATTTCTCCCGCAATGGTTAATCCAAATAAAGCAGGTAGGTAACTAATGGTGCCATTCACAGCTCTAGGGCGAGAATTACCTGGAACAGGTTCAGGTGGTAATGGCGGTAATGGTTTTTCAGTTGAATAAACCGCTTTAATCCCTTTTTTGACATTTTGACGTCTAAGTCGATTGCGGATTTTATAAGCAAGCTTACAAACACTGGTGTTATATAAATCAGCAACTTTAATTTGGGTTGGGTCAAGCTTGCCACCTGCACCCATGCTGGAAATAACGTTATAGCCTTTTTCATGAGCAGCACGCAAATAGGCAACTTTGCAAACAAGTGAGTCTATGGCATCAATGACATAATCATAGGGCTCAATAAATATAGCATCCATATCTTCAACTTTGATAAAGTCATCACAAATTTCAACTTGGCAATTTGGGTTAATGTCTTTTACGCGTTCAGCCATGACATCGGCTTTTCGCATGCCAATGGTGGAATTTAAAGCAACCAGTTGACGATTCATATTCGACCCAGAAACCACATCATGATCAATCATTTTAATATAACCGATACCACTACGGGCTAATGCTTCAACGGCATACGAACCAACGCCGCCAAGACCTGCAATTAATATGCGTGCATTTTTAAGTTTTTCGATACCTTCATCATTAATAAGTATCGCAGTGCGTTCAAAAAGAGCATCCATAATTTTATTTATAATTGTAAAATTTGCTGGGTATTATGCCATAACGTGTTTTCGATTTCTTCCCTGCACTCTTTTCGATATCGACAAAAGTCATTAAATATTTGAATTAGATTTAATGGTGTATTGGGTTGGGATCGATCTTGATTAAAAACTGGCATATCTGGGGAGTCGGTTTCCAGTACAAAGCTTGTGAGTGGTAAGCTTGAAACAACGTCAATTAATCTTTTATTTTGTGGGTATGTAATTAATCCTCCAATGCCTAATTTAAAGCCGAACTCAATATAGGCCTGAGCAACTTCTACTGATCCATTGAATGCATGTATGATGCCGCCAGAACTAAAATTGATAGATTTTAGAGTAGAAATAACCTCAGAATGCGCTTTTACAGAATGTATTAAGGCAGGGATGTTTAGCTTTTGCGCCAATCTTATTTGTTCCGTAAAGAATGCTAGTTGGGTATCTAAGTTTTCTTTAATCCTTTTGTCTAATCCGATTTCGCCTAATATGTTTATTTCATATTGATGAATATATTGCTCTAGCTGTAGAGCATCCGTATTTAAGTTATGTCCTGTGATAAAACACGGATGAATGCCCAATGCTGGAATGAATTCACTATGCTGTTTACTGAGCTCAATCACTTTATCCCAATTTTGTTTACCGATACTTGGAATCACAAAACGAGTAATATTTTTCTGGTGGCAATGCTTGATAAGCTCAGGCAGTGCCTCAGTAAAAACATCGAAATCAAGATGACAGTGTGAGTCTATAAGCATAATAAAGGAGAAAATTATCTAAGGAAAAGGAACTTTAGTTTCTGTCTCTTATACACATCTCCGAGCCCACGA
>OLID01000769.1_pt1 | contig 11414 bp, 9 predicted proteins | sample 1609361 | NCBI WGS metagenome assembly OLID01 (sample SAMN05416778, study PRJEB24817) | seawater metagenome | isolation source: Sea water | place: Canada:Atlantic | collected 2013-07
AGAGTAGATCGTCGGCAGCGTCAGATGTGTACAAGAGACAGACGATATACAATAGATGAGGTTGTAAATAACAAATATTGAAAAAAGTATTTTTAAAATAGAATTGTTAAATATTTTGGTGTGATTGTTTTTTAAATGCCAAATAAAAGGGAGAATTATAGCTGGAATGAGAATAAGAATTGCGTTGTAATAATAATCGTGAACTCCCATAAGCGGTGCCCATAGAACAAAATAAATGAAGGAACCAAGTAAAACAATTAAGTTGGCGGAATACACAAATATGTTTGTTTTTCGAATGCAAAAAAGATTGTAGATACAGATGAATAAAACCAAATAAAGTGTTGGACGAGAAAAGAATATATATGAGGAAAAATGAGTTATTTGATCAAGAACCGTTTTAAGTTCTGCACTGTCCATTAACCATAAAGGGAATATATTATTAAAAGTATATTTAAAATGATGTATGTTATTGTAGTAATGAGCGTAGGAATACCAACTAAAAATTATTATCGGAACACATATGAAAAGAAGACTCTCGAATTTTCTATTTCGAAAGAGTTTACGTCCTCCGAGAGTTTTAACGGGGAAAAATTCGATAAAATAAATAAAACCAATAAAGGCAAATGCAATTAAACTAGACACCTTGATTAGACCAGCAAGAGAGAAGAATAAAATAGCACAATAGAAATGTTTTCTTTGCGATAAAGTGCTGTATTTTGTTAGAAAATAAAGTGCAATTAATGTAAAGGAGTAGGCTGGTCCATCAGTCAAAAAACTTACACTGTAAAATATGTAGGTTGGAGAAGAAATGATTAAAAACGCTAATGCTATACTCCAGAATTGATTCTTTAAAATCATCTGAAGTGTTTTGAACAATGCGAATACACCAAAAAACAATATTACTAAATAGATTAATCGATATATAATTATCTCTTGTCCGAAAATTGACCAAATCTTTCCTATTAAATAATAGAGAATTGGAAATTCTCCGGCACTCTTGCCAGAAGAATTGTTATCGGCCAGTTGAATGTGCATTTCAGGCTCAAAAAAAGGTGAGCCTTGCGCATAATGCTGAGTAATTGAAAGACAATCAGTTTGCCTCCATAAATGTTGACCTGTTGGAGGTTTGTCTAAAATAGAATCATATGAAAATCCAAGAAATACTAGAAGCAAAGTCAAAAAAAGCAAATTGGATTTACTCCATTCTTTTAATAGATGAGCCATTAAATGTATTTATTGGTTATTAAAACAAACCTAATGAATAATATTTTAAAGTGTGTGAAAACTATCGCTTAACGCAAGAATTCTTGATATATTATCGCCTATTTTTCTCTTTAATTAAGTAAATTCGTCAAAAAAAGTAGTTGCAATGGAAATAGTTGTGTCAAATCAAAACGGCGTTCGGGAATTAAAAATGAATCGCCCAGAAGTTTTCAATTCATTCAATAAAGCGATGGCAATTGCGTTGCAAAATGAGTTGGATAAATGTGCAACAGACAGTTCAGTTCGAGCGGTTATCATAACTGGAGAAGGAAAAGCATTTTGTGCAGGACAAGATCTTGCGGAAGCTACGGATCCAAACGGACCAGAGTTGAAATCAATCGTTCGTGAGCATTACAATCCTATAATTATAAAAATTCGAGAGCTTGAGAAACCAGTAATTGCCTCAGTGAATGGCGTTGCAGCAGGTGCTGGGGCGAATATTGCGCTTGCATGCGATATTACAATTGCTAAAAGTTCTGCTAGTTTTATTCAGGCATTTTCAAAAATTGGTCTAATTCCAGATTCAGGCGGAACATTTTTCTTGCCTCGAATTATTGGGACTCAAAAGGCATTGGCTTTGATGATGACAGCTGATAAAGTCACATCTGAAGAAGCGGAAAAAATGAATATGATATACAAATCTGTTGAGGATGATGAATTCGAAGAATTTGTTTATCAGTTCGCCCAAAAAATTGCAACGATGCCAACTAGAGGTTTGGGATTGACAAAAAAAGCTGTGAATCAATCCTTGTTCAATTCGCTAGAAGATCAATTGGAAATAGAAGAAAAATTACAAACTGAAGCTGGTTCGACATATGACTTCAATGAAGGTGTAGAAGCATTTTTGGAAAAGAGAGTTCCAGTATTTAGGGGAGAGTAAAATGGGATATTAAGACGTTAAGATATTAAGACGTTAAGACTTGATTTCTTTTATGGAGTAGGTTTTTTTCTTGATTTTTTAATTTCTTTAATTCAGTTATAAAATAATAGTAAGGTATAATTAGATACAAGCGAATAGATTAAGTCTTAAAATCTTTCGTCTTGATGTCTTAAAGTCAATAAAATGAAAGTAGGAGTATTAGGAGCAGGAACGATGGGTGCAGGAATTGCGCAGGTGGCATCACAAAATGGATGCGAAGTTGTTTTAGTTGATTTGAATCAGGATATGTTGACCAAGGCAGAGAACAATTTGGACAAAATACTGGCTCGTTTGGTCGAAAAAGGAGTTGTTTCCGATGATGATAAAATTAACATTCAAGGAAGGATCACCTATTCTACAGACTCCAAAGATTTTAAAGGAAGTAAAATTGTTATCGAAGCGATTGTTGAGAAATTGGAAGTGAAACACGCCGTTTTTGCAAACCTAGAATCGATTGTAGCAAATGATTGTATTCTGGCAAGTAATACTTCTTCCTTATCAATTGCCTCAATTGGATCGGCTTTGAAAAACCCGTCACGCGTTATTGGAATTCATTTCTTTAATCCTGCGCCATTAATGCCGTTGGTTGAAATTATTCCTGCCGTTCAAACGTCGCAAGAAACATTGACTTCGGCAAAATCGTTAATTGACAGTTGGGGAAAGGTAACTGTTTTGTGTAAAGATACGCCTGGATTTATTGTGAACCGAGTTGCTCGACCATTTTACGGAGAAGCATTGCGTATTTACGAAGAAGGAATTGCAGATTTCGCTACGATTGATTGGGCAATGACCGAGTTGGGAGGTTTTAAAATGGGACCGTTTACGTTAATGGATTACATCGGTAATGACGTGAATTACGCAGTAACTGAGTCTGTTTTTGCAGCCTTTTATTACGATCCACGTTTCAAACCATCGTTTACGCAACGCCGTCATTCTGAAGCCGGATTTTTAGGAAGGAAATCGGGGAGAGGGTACTTTGATTACGCAGAAGGAGTCATCAAACCAGAGCCGACAAAAGATGAGGTGGTTGGAAAACAAATCTTAGATCGAATTTTGGTAATGTTAATCAACGAAGCCTTTGACGCTGTTTTTATGCAAGTGGCAAGTGCTGAAGACGTGGATAAAGCAATGACGAAAGGGGTTAATTACCCGAAAGGATTATTGGTTTGGGCTGAAGAGATTGGTTTGAAAAACGTACTGGGACAATTGGAAGCATTATTTGCTGAATATGGTGAAGATCGTTATCGACCAAATCCGTTATTGAGAAGAATGGCAAAGTAGCTCTATATTTTTATGATTATTATTTGAATTATAGGAACTTATCCTTAATTTTAAATAAAACTAATATATGCAAAATCTTAAATTCATTTCAATAGTTACACTCGGATTAATCGTACTAGTTTCTTGTGGAGATCCAGCTCCAGAAAGCAAAACGAATATTGAGACTAAATTGAGGCCAATAGAAATTTCTGAAAACGATATTTTTTCTGGCAATAAGATTTTGGCATTTTTAAAGAATGAAGAGAAGTTTATAAAAGAATCAAATAATTTCTTCTTGAAAGGATTGAATTCTTTTCGAAATGAAAAAAACTTGGATAGTGCAGACTATTATTTAAGACAGTCAATACTAAAGGAACCTACTGCAAAAGCGTATTTTGAACTTGGAAATGTCTATATGGATAAGAAAAAGTACGATCAAGCCTTGCTTTCTTTCGGATTAGCAGAACAGTTGGATTACGAACCGTTTTCTAAAATACTCTACAACAAAGCTTGCTTATATTCCTTGCAAGAAGAAACTGAGTTAGCAGGGAAATACTTGGAATATTCTATTCAAGCCGGATACAATAATTTAGATCATATTAATAAAGACTCGGATTTGGAAGAATTACGAAATACGTATTATTTCAAACAGGCGGTTAAAAAGGGAATGCGTGGAATGTCAGATGCAGAGAATTTGTTCTGGCTACAATTCAAAAAGCAATTTTCTAAAACTCAATTTCCAGTTGCACTTAAATCAAACATTGAATGGGAAGAATTGGAACAATTAGGTACAATCTCGTACGAATATGAGAAATACATTTCTGAAATGCGAGATGAAGAATTTTCTCGAGAAGTAAGTAAAATGTTTTACCATTACATACAGCCATACGAGACTGACAACTACGTTGCGGTCGTGTACATAGTACGTGATGAATATATGGGAGATTTGGCTCCTTTGACTTACCGCTTGGCAACATTTACTCATGAAGGTAAATTGATCGATAAAAAGGAAATTTCAGGTAGAACTTCATTGGGACAAGAAATTAAAGAATCTAAATTATTGAAAGGCGGAGTTATCGAAGTAAGTCGATATGAACCAATTTACAAAAAAGATGCTGATGAGTACGGCTATTATGATAATCCTATCGTCAAAAAGAACCTTATAGACAAAAAAACAATTACCATTTCCAAAACGGGTAAGATTGTTGAAGGAGCAGCAAAAAAAGCGGCTTAAATTCTATGGTTAGATTATTTTCTTTGCTCTTCTGCTTGCTTTCGGGAATGGCATTTTCTTAGTGTGAAGAAATGATTATTGAGCTTGGTTTAATAAAGTAGTAAGCTTGATTCGATATTTCGAAATTATTAGAATGCTTCAATCGACTAAGTCTTGACTCCTGACTCTTTAAGTCTTTGTTCTAGCCTTCAACAAATACTCAACATACTTGCAACGAATCAACAGTTGAACAAGTATTAAATTCGGTATCCAGCTTAGATAAGAAACCAAAATGTAAGTTTCTCTCGGAGGGATGTTTACATTAAAGACATCGAACAGATAAGCATAAAATCGCAAAGTAACTGCTGATAATGTTAAAGCATAACTGCGCAATGTCCATTTGACATGAGAAGTATAGTCACCCTTTTTGGCTTTCCTTAAAGCTATCCATGTACAAAGTATCCAACAAAGTGTTAAAGTCACGAAACTAATTTGTGCAATTCGTCCACCATTCGCATAAAATGCCATTACCAATGCTGATGGAGCAGAAATTAATAATACGGTACTAATATAGATGTAGCCTAGAATACGATGAAATTTTGGTCGATGAGCTATAATCCATCGGTTGAATTGAAATAACCCACTTATTATAACAATAGGACTAAAGAAAACATGCGTATAGAAACTATATCGCCAAATTTTGATGTGATAAATCAACTGCTTCGTTTCCAGAAATTCTATATCCCGAATGAAATGGACGTACGGTAGTGAAAGTAAAATGAGTAAATAGGATGTATAAGCAATAATTACAAACGACGTTACATTTGCAATGCCTTGAAACAACTGTTTCATTAATAGTAATAATAGAATAAACTACGATCCTTTCCTTTTAACATGTACTCTTCATACTCATCTTTCATTATTTGAAATACCATTTTTTCAGGTGGAAATAAGGTGTTTTTTTGCCAATCGATCGTGACTGTTTGATCAACCAAGGACCAGTTTCCCTTAATTTCTTTCAATTGTTCAACACGATTTTTTTCATCCGTTTTTGGGTAATACTCATAAATACAAAGTCCATCAGGTTCAAAGGTGTAATTTCCTAAAGTATCATAAACATAACCAAAGTATTCCGTAAAATTGGAAATATTAATTCCTTCCTTTTTGTCTTTTGGAGCTTCTAATTTCTTCAGATTAAAGTTTTTGGCAGGTATTTTTCCGCTGTTCGACACCCAATTTGCTCTAGGATTTTTATCTAATCCTAGGAAAGTTAATTCAAAAACTCCATCAAATTTGTGATCACCTGGTTCTGGAAGTGACATTACAATGCTGTCACCGTTTCGACGCAATTTACCATTAATGTTTCGTTGTAAACCTTTGTGGATATTGTAGCCGATTACGTTTTTTCCACTTACATAATTCAAAATAATTCGAATTTCACTCCCACCGAAATCGCCTATGTACATTCCTTTCAAGGTGTCGTAATTAAAATCATCAACGGGGGGTATTTCGTTTTCGACGTATTCTATTTTAACTGTTTCTTTTACCGGAAGAGGTTCAGACGCACATGCCCCAATGAGAAGCAAAACAGGAACGAAAAATAAATATTTAATACACATAAGATGTTAGATTAGGTGGTTACTAATCTACAAAATTATTTCTCATTAAATGCCCGGATCGCCGTTTTTAAGTAAAATTCATCCCGTTTTTTTATGTCAGTAATTTTGGTGTCAATGAAAATATCAGGTTGTTTAATTAACTGAGAGTCCTTGGATGGCTTCAAATGTGAATGAAAGGTGTTGGGATTAATAAAAATGTTGAATTTAGAATATGGTAAATGTAACTTTAATGTGCCTGCGTTTCCTTTATAGAAACTTCCACCTGCTGGTCGACCCATAATTTTAGCCTTGCATAAAGTTTTTAAATGACAAGCTAACATAGCTGCAGAAGAAAAAGTCCCTTCATCAGTAATAACTACGATTTTTCCTGTATAACGCAATTCATCATTGGAGTTTTCTACGAGAGTGGAACCGTTATCAAATCGGTCTTTACGCTGCAATCGTTTTTGCGTTTTAGTCGATTTACGGTGCTTAATATAATCGGGGGTCATTTTTTTAAAGTGCCTACTTTCGAATGCTTTTTTGGGTTTTTGAACAACATACTTTCCAAGATCGGTTCCGTTTTCAAGGAAATAAGCCATGATTTCATATTGCATGGCTCCTCCAGTGTTACCGCGCAAGTCAATAATAATCTCATCGATTTTCTTTGACTTTATTTTTTCAAATGATTTTCGCAAGAATTCGTTGTATTTTTTCCCGTATGATTCCTTAAAGGAATGAAACCGGAAATAACCTCTTCCGCGCACAATTGAAAAAGTTCCCATACTAGATTCTTCTTTCTCAAATCGTTCAGCGTTCGTTTTGGATCGCAGGTTTATTGTTCTTACAGGTGCAGCTCCTGGCATGAAATACAACTCGTTTGTGTCGTTTTTGTAAACATAACTTACATGAATTGAGTCTTTCGTAAACGGAGAACTTATGTGTCGATAAAAGTCAAACATTTGACCGGCTTGGAAGTATTTGAAATCAATTCCATTTTCGTCAGAAGATAGAAATGGCGCTATTTCATTCATAATTTCAGGAATCGTTTTATAATCAATAGTTAATATCTCAGACCCGGCTTTTATCGTTTTTGTTCTTTCATTGGCTGGTTTTCCTTCTTGAATCAATGATAAATCTTCCGATAAAAGTTCATTAACCATTAAATGTTTACCAACAAAATAAACATCGAAAGGCATCGATTTTCGAACAGTTAACCATTGAAATAATACCGCGTTGTTTGGATGAATTTGGGTATGACCACAATGTATCATTGATAAAGCCGCACTGTATAATTTGTATTGATCTAAAACACTTTGTTCTTTGGTAAATTTGAACTCAACATATTTCAAAAATAAATTGATGCTGTCTATTGAATTGTTCAAATTAAGCGTTCCTTGCTTTTCAATTAAAACGTCTTTGAAAATGGTAAAGTCCCGTTGCTGGTTAGCAACCGGATTTTTTGTTGCACTAACAAGTAGGAAAAGTACGAGGAAAATAGAGTACAATTTTACGTGTCTACGCATTGGAGAATATAATTTATATCTCAATAACGTAAAAAATCCTCTTCTTGGTACAAGAAACTTGAATTTATTGTGAAATTTTGACTTTTGCTTGTTTTGCGTAATAACCGTTTTTTGAAGCAATTGATTTAAAAACAATATTTGCTTTGTCTTTATTTCCACTTAATAGATAAGCCTGAGCCGTCATCCATTCAGCTTCTTCATCAAAATTACTGAACTTTCCATGTAAGCACTTTTGGAAATTTGAAATTGACGCTTCATATTCAGCAAGATTATATAAACAAAACCCGGTATAAAATAAAGAGTTAATATCATCGGGATATGTTTTTAGAATTGTTTCAAATCGAGTAAGTGCTTTTTTGTAATTTCCACCATTTAATATTCGTAGTGTTTTGTCAATAAATTCGTTATAGGGAATTTCCACTGTTTTCCAAGATGCCTCGATGTCTTCTGATTCTTCTGACTCCAAATTAGCTGGCGTACCTGATAGAATTATTTGTTTCGTTTTCACAATTGGATCGGTGCGATACGAATCGTAATCTATTAATTTCAAATCATTCAAATAGATTTCTTTCGCCATTTTCCGTGAAGTAATGATTGACTTTTCTTTTTCTTGCTTTACTTTATTGATCGGCAGGGTGTTAATTTCATTCTCATTTTTGATTTCCTGCTCAAGCACTTTCATTTCGGCAAAATCAGATTTGATTTTTGTCAACTTTATTTGTTTTTGAATAGGAGCTTCTTTCATTTCCTCTATTAATTGAGGAAGCATAATGTCAGATTCATCCACGGCCATTGTTGAAGCAGTTTCCGTTGGCTTGGTTTTATTCTCAGAATGCGTTTTAGATTGATTGAGGTTGTAAACAAAAAGAAGCGAAATTACCGTAAGTGTAATTATGGTTAATGAAATTGTCTTTAAATAATTGATTTTCGCTTTTGGCATAAATTTCGAGTCTAATTTATGCATCATTTTGGTATTGAATCCGTTTTCTTCCCAGCCCTCAAAAGCATCATTATCGAAGGATGAGGACATAGCTTTTTGCTCGATAGTGTTTTTTACTACCGCATCATCTGTTGTGACGTATGTCTCCACATCTTTCCTTTCAAGATGACTCGATGCAAATAATTTATATAGTCGATTTGAACTCATGATGCCCTTCTAGTTTGATTTTTAAATTTCGCTTTCCATTTTGAATTGCGCTTTTTACTTTTTTTACTTCCAATTTTATAGTTGATGAAATTTCCTGATATGATTTCCGTTCAATATAAAATAAGCGAATACAAATACGTTGTTCTTCATTTAGTTCTTCTATTTTTTTTTCGAGTAAAACCAATTGTTCTTCACGCAGTAAAATAGTTTCCAACTCATTTATTGATTCTAGTTCATTTTCAATTCCCGAAGTTGAATATTCTTTTTTTCGAAGCCTCATCAAACATTCATTTTTCACAACACTATATAACCAACTTTTGAAATTATGAATTGAATGATTGATTAGTTTTTTGGGCAAATTTTCAAATACCGTCATCACCAGGTCTTCAGCTTCAACCTGATTCTTCAAATACTTTAATGCAACTCCAAAGGCCAAGTGTCCATACCTTATATAGTATTCGCCCAAAACATCGTTGATCGGGTTGTTTTTATACCGAATCAATAATTCTTCATCACTATAAGATGAGTAGTTATGACGTTTTCTCTTAAACATATATTTGATAAGATGCTTGAATAATTAGTTTTCCATAAATATTGTAATAATTTCTTGATTACTTTTATAGTATGAAGAGAATCGGTTTGATAACTTCTGGAGGGGATGCTCCAGGAATGAATGCATGTATTCGTGCAATAACTAAGTACTGTTTAAATATTGGTGTGGTACCTGTCGGCTATTACGATGGTTATCAAGGTATGATTGAAAATAGAAGCATTGAATTAAATTTTTCGGATGTTGACAATATAATTCAACTAGGCGGAACGATACTTGGAACAGCCAGAAGCGAAGAATTTAGAACTGCTGAAGGAAGATTGAAAGCGATTAGTAATTTAAAGTCAAATCAAATTGATGCATTGATATGTATCGGAGGAGACGGAACCTTTGCCGGGGCGAATATTTTATCGATTGAAATGAATATTCCTGTAATCGGAATTCCTGGTACGATTGATAATGATATTTCTGGAACGGATCATTCCATTGGCTATGATACAGCTTTGAATACAGTTATCGATGCAATTGATAAGATCAGAGATACTGCGAGCAGTCACCATAGAATCTTTTTTGTTGAGGTTATGGGAAGAAATGCGGGGTTTATTGCCCTGAATTCCGCCTTGTCGTCTGGTGCCGAATCTGTTTTAATTCCAGAGGAACTTACTGATATTGGTGCTTTAGCTAAGGATTTAAAGGAGCAAAACAAAGGTAAACGCGGATCGATTGTAATTGTAGCGGAAGGTGACGACGCTGGAGGAGCAATTGAAATCATGAAAAAGGTAGAACCATTAATGGAAGGGTATTCATTGCGTTCATCTATTTTGGGGCACATTCAACGCGGAGGGAGACCATCTGCCTTCGATCGATTGCTTGCAACTAAGATGGGAGTTTTTGCAGTTGACCAATTATTGGCAGGGAAATCAAAGATTGTTATTGGTTCAAAGGGAGAGGATTTAACTACAACGTCAATTGCATCTGCGGTTAAAAATCATTCTGTGCCAGATTTAACCAAATTGAAACTATTAAGTAAGTTAAGGACAAACGGAAATGTATAATTTTTTCATTTTGTATAGAATTTGTTATCAGCGTTTTAAGTTGGATAGAAATAAATTTTAAAAAAAAGATTAAAAAAAGGCTTGTTAAAGTAAAAAGAGGGTGTACCTTTGCCCCCGCTTAGAACGATAAGTGTAAATGATTGACAAGAAAAAAAAGATTAAAAAGTTTTTAATAAAAGCTTGTTAATATAAAAAGAGTGATTACCTTTGCACCCCGCTTTGAACGAAAAGAGGGTTTGATAGAAAGGTTGAAAAAATAATCACTTTTTATTTGATTAAAACTTGCGGAGATAAAATAAGTAGTTATCTTTGCGCTCCCGAATCAAGAAGAAACGACAGTTTCTGAAATGGCAAACGGTAGTAAAGCTCTTTAAACGAAAAGAGTTTTGAGATAAAAAATTTAGATTACTATTTGTTTAGTAATATAGAACATAAGAGTTCTTTGAAAGATTGAGAAATAAGGAAACAGTGTAAGATTTAAGGAACTTATACAAATGAGCCACAACAGAATTCAAAGTTTTATACAACGGAGAGTTTGATCCTGGCTCAGGATGAACGCTAGCGGCAGGCCTAACACATGCAAGTCGAGGGGCAGCACGAGAAAGCTTGCTTTTTTGGTGGCGACCGGCGCACGGGTGCGTAACGCGTATGCAACCTACCCTGTACTGGAGGATAGCCCGAAGAAATTCGGATTAATACTCCATAGTAATTAGAGATCGCATGGTTTTTAATTTAAAGGTTACGGTACAGGATGGGCATGCGTCCCATTAGCTAGATGGTAAGGTAACGGCTTACCATGGCGACGATGGGTAGGGGGCCTGAGAGGGTGATCCCCCACACTGGTACTGAGACACGGACCAGACTCCTACGGGAGGCAGCAGTG
>OLID01000770.1_pt1 | contig 11383 bp, 10 predicted proteins | sample 1609361 | NCBI WGS metagenome assembly OLID01 (sample SAMN05416778, study PRJEB24817) | seawater metagenome | isolation source: Sea water | place: Canada:Atlantic | collected 2013-07
TAATTGCAAGGACAAACCGAGTACGTTTAAAACAATCTCGTGTCCATCATTTTAATTTTTGTAACCAAACAATAACGGTAACGTTGTACTATTGAAATTTGATTTAAAAGTAATGAAAACGAAAACAAATAATATGCGATTTTTCAAAACAGTAGCTGTTGCGATAGCAGGAATATTCGTAGTTGCATCATGTGCAAACGAGGCTTCCAATACTACAGGTTGGGATTATAACAATCCAGAGCAAGGAGGATTCCAAAAAGTTCCATTTGTTGACCAGGAGACTGGACCAGGACTTCTTTTGATTGAAGGCGGTACATTTACAATGGGACGTGCTGAGCAAGATGTAATGCATGACTGGAACAATAGAGCAGCAAGAGTTACTGTCTCTTCTTTCTATATGGATCAAACTGAAGTTACGAATTTTCACTGGTTGGAGTACTTGTACTGGGTTTCTCGTGCATATAACGAGAGTTATCCAATGGTTTACAAAAACGCATTGCCAGATACTTTAGTTTGGAGATCTAAATTAGGTTTTAACGAGAAATATGTTGACTATTACTTGCGTCACCCTGCATATAGAGATTACCCAGTTGTTGGTGTGTCTTGGTTGCAAGCAAATGACTTTTGTAAATGGAGAACTGATCGTGTAAATGAGTACATCTTAATTAGAGAAGGAATTTTAGCATTTAATATTGATCAAAGAGATGAAGCTACTTTTAATACAGATGCATACTATGCTGGTCAATACGAAGAAGGTTTAGTTCGTAACGTTCAAGATTTAAATCCATCGAACTTAGATGGAAAAAGATTAGGAACACGTATTGTTCGAATGGAAGATGGTATCTTATTGCCTCACTATCGTCTACCAACTGAAGCTGAATGGGAGTTTGCAGCGTCTGGTTTAATTGGAAACTTACAAGCTGGTACTGAAAACATCGATGAAAGAAGATTATATCCTTGGGATGGACACTGGGTTCGTCAAGATGAAGCACAATTTACAGGTCAAATTCGCGCTAACTTTGTTAGAGGACGTGGAGATTACATGGGGGTTGCTGGACACTTGAATGATGGAGCCGATGTAACTGCACCTGTTGAGTCTTATTGGCCAAATGATTACGGTTTATACCACATGGCTGGAAACGTATCTGAGTGGGTACTTGATGTATATCGTCCACTTACAAGTGAGGAATACGATGAATTCCGTCCATTTAGAGGAAACGTATTCAAAACTAAATTATTGAACAACGAAGGAAGCATTGATTTAAAAAATGCGCAAGTTCAGTATGATGTTCACGGAATGAAAGAATACTTAAATGAGTTCGAAAGAATTCGTTACCAAAGAGTATCTGCTGACAAACACGATCCAAATGATACAATTATACCAGTTGGATTGGCTAAAAATGTTGAGTCAAGAAATCCTTCTAAAAGAGGTTATGCGCCAGATCCATTTTATGTATCGCATGGAAAAGTAAAAGATTCAATCGAATTAGGATTGTTACGTAAAATCAATGAAGTATTAGATTTAGCGATCAAATACAAAAATGACAAATACGATTTAGAGTCTTCTACTCTTGTTCAAGATCAATTGTTTGATGGAATCTTTGCTGATGAAATCAGAACTGGTCCAGACGGAGAAGAATATGCGTTCGAGATTATCTCTATGTTACGTGATGGATTCAATGATTTCATTATTGACACTCCTGGTAAATTGAAATATAGAAATGTAACAGAAGAAGAAAATATTGGTCGATTGAACTATAGAAAAGATGACTACATCGATTACCTTGATGGTGATATCGAAAGTTCTATCTTCTATGACAATGATGATCGTAAAAACAACATTAACCAAGCAACGCGTGATGCAAGTTTAGTTATGTACCAAGATCAACATGAACAATATGGTTTAGATGGAGTTCAAGTGAAACCAGGTGGAGAAGACAGAACTTCATGGCCGACAACACTTATCTCTGACAAATCAAGAGTCTATAAAGGTGGTTCATGGAAAGACAGAGCTTATTGGTTGGTTGCTTCTAACCGTCGTTATTTAGACGAAGACAAATCAACTGATGCGATTGGATTCCGTTGTGCGATGGATAGAGTTGGTTCTCCAACTGGACACAACTACGGTAGACAAAAGAAAAAGAAAAAATAATTTCGATTAAAAATTATACTAAGCCTATTCGTTAATTCGAATAGGCTTTTTTTATTTTTACACTATGGAAAAAAAGCTTTACGATTTATTTTTGAATTCAACCGGAATATGCACAGATACGCGTTCCATTGAACAAAACTCATTATTTGTTTGTATAAAAGGTGAAAACTTTGATGGAAACACTTTTTCAGAAAAAGCTTTGAACGAAGGCGCGACTCATGTAATAGTCGACAATCCTGAATTCTTCAATCCTAATAAAGCGATGACCTTGGTCCAAGACAGTGTCCAATTTTTACAAGATTTAGCCAACTACCATAGACGACAATTCTCTATTCCAGTAATTGGCATTACGGGCAGTAATGGTAAAACAACTTCAAAGGAGTTAATCAATTCAGTACTTTCAAAAAAATACAACGTTCTGGCGACGCAAGGCAATTTGAACAATCATTTAGGCGTACCCTTTACCCTACTTAGATTAACAAAAGAACATGAAATAGCAATCATTGAAATGGGAGCTAACAAATTCAAAGACATAGAAGAGCTTTGTGCAATTGCAGAACCTAATTTTGGAATTATTACCAACATTGGAAAAGCGCATTTAGAAGGTTTTATAAACTTTGAAGGTGTAATTCGTACTAAAAGAGAGATGTATGAATCTGTTGAGAAAAATAAAGGCAAAATAATTGTCAATACGGATGATGAAATCCTTTTAGCAAATTTACCAAAATCAATTTCGACAGTATCATACGGAACATCAGGTGATGCTAAAGTTTCCGGCGAATTAACCAATTTATCTCCTTTTGTGGAAATGACCTGGCAGACAGAAAACTACTCTTCCCCTATCTTGCACACACAGATGGTAGGCAAGTACAATTTCTACAATTATTTGGCTGCTGCTGCTTTCGGAGTAGAATTTGGTGTTGAGCCAGAAAAAATCTCTGAGGCAATTCAAGAATATACACCGACCAATAATCGCTCACAAGTCAAAAAAACAAATAGCAACACCCTTATTCTTGATTGCTACAATGCCAATCCGACAAGTATGAAATCGGCTTTGGATAGTTTTGCCATAATTGACACAAAAAATAAATATTTTATTATTGGCGATATGAAAGAACTCGGCAGCGATTCGAAAGTTGAACATGCCAAAATAATTGAATTGGTTGAATCACTCAATTTGCAAGGATTTACTGTCGGAAGTGAATTTGCCCAATTTAATTCACAATCAGTCATTTTAAACTTCCCGAATAATAAGGCGATTAAAAATCATTTGCTTGAATCCCCAATTAAAGATAGCTTGATACTGCTTAAAGGCTCAAGAAGTATTGGCTTGGAGATTTTAGAGGACGTTTTATAAAAAAAGGGAAGCATTAGCTTCCCTTTCACTTTTGATCTTTTTTATTAATCTTTCAAAATATTTCTTGAAATTACGATTTGTTGAATTTCAGAAGTACCTTCATAAATCTGTGTGATTTTGGCATCACGCATTAATCGCTCTACATGGTATTCTTTAACAAAGCCATATCCACCGTGAATCTGCACAGCTTCAACGGTATGTTTCATAGCAATGCGAGATGCATATAATTTAGCCATCGCTCCAGATTGGTCGTAATTGCGCCCCATGTCTTTATCAATTGCCGATCTATATACAAGCATTTTCGCAGCTTCTATATCTGTCGCCATATCTGCCAATTTAAATGCAATTGCCTGGTGTTGGTTAATTTCTTTACCAAAGGCTTTTCTCTCTTTAGAATAAGCCAACGCCAACTCATACGCACCTCCTGCAATTCCTAAAGCTTGTGAAGCGATACCAATTCGACCGCCGGAAAGTACTTTCATAGCAAACGTAAACCCAAATCCATCTTCACCTATTCTATTCTCTTTTGGGACTTTTACGTCATTAAATAATAATGTGTGCGTATCACTCCCTCTAATTCCCAATTTATTTTCTTTAGCACCAACGATAAATCCATCCATACCACGTTCAATGATGAATGCATTAATGCCTTTGTGTCCAGCCTCTACATTTGTTTGAGCTATTACCAAATAAACAGAAGCTGTTGAACCGTTTGTTATCCAGTTTTTAGTCCCATTCATTAAGTAATGATCTCCCATATCAATTGCCGTTGTGCGCTGAGATGTAGCGTCAGAACCTGCTTCCGGTTCAGAGAGACAGAATGCTCCAATTTTTTCTCCTTTGGCTAGTGGAATCAAATATTTTTGTTTTTGCTCTTCTGTTCCATATTTCTCTAACCCCCAACACACTAGTGAGTTATTTACAGATAAACAAACTGAAGCAGATGCATCAACTTTAGAAATTTCTTCAATTGCCAAAGCATACGATAAGGTATCCATTCCTGAACCACCATATTTTGGATCAACCATCATCCCTAAAAAGCCAAGCTCACCCAGTTGCTTCATTTCTTCAACTGGAAAACGTTGTGCTTCATCTCTTTCGATAACACCAGGTTTCAAAACATTTTGAGCAAAATCTCTAGCAGCATCTCTAACAGCTAAATGTTCTTCTGATAAATCAAATTTCATATGTATAAGGATTTTAGTTTTTATATTTATTGCAGGTTGCAAATTTAATGCTTTAATTTAATTTTTTACCTTTAATTTATAATGAGTTCATACAATTTAATCGGATTAATGTCAGGAACATCGATGGATGGACTTGATATCGTAAATATGCGATTCGTATATTCTATCGATAACGAATGGACTTTTAAAATAGAATGCTCAGCCACAGTTAAATACAACGAACTTCTCCTTGAAAAGTTGAAACGATCAAAACAACTTTCAGCTATTGAGTTGTTAATTCTTGACAAAGAACTCGGATCTTTTTACTCAACTCAGGTAAACCAATTCATAAAGCACAATCAACTAAAAACAATTGAAATTGATGCAATTTGCTCACATGGACATACAATTTTTCATCAACCGGAAAAAGGATTCACATATCAAATTGGATGTGGTCAAACTTTAGCGTATCAAACAGGAATAAAAGTTATAAATGATTTTCGTCAAAAAGACATCGTAGCTGGAGGACAAGGCGCACCATTGGTGCCAATTGGTGACAAATTGCTTTTCATGAATAATGCAGACGCCCTACTGAATATTGGAGGGTTCGCTAATGTGTGTTACCCAGGAAAAATTACTAGAGCTTATGATATTTGTCCAGGGAATCTACCTTTAAACCATTTTGCTGAAAAACTAGGCTATGAATTTGACTTGAATGGTGAATTGGGTAGGAATGGAAATTTTATACAAGAACTTTTTGATCAATTAGGTAAGATTCCCTACTACAATCAAAAAGGACCGAAATCTCTTGGTACAGAATGGCTAGAGTCTGACTTCATGACTCAAATCAATGATCAGATTAATCCAAACGACGCCATCCGAACACTTGTTGAACATATAGCAAATGAAATATCCAAGGATTTAAATAACAATAATGCAAAATCAGTTTTCATTACAGGCGGTGGCGCAAAAAACAAATTCCTAATTGATCGAATCAAATCGCACTACAACGGCACAATCCACATTCCAGACGATCAACTAATTGATTATAAAGAAGCATTGATATTTGCTTTTTTAGGAGCATTATACCTTCAAAATACACCGAATAGCATCAGTACAGTTACGGGCGCTAAAAAAGATACAATTGGAGGTATACTCCATCTTCCAAATTAGTAAAAAAAGAGTGTTAATAATTAATCTTGAAAAGTCTTTTGGTCTTATTGACGGTTAAAATACTTTATTAACTTTGTTCACTTGTAGAAAAAAATTTACAGTACTATCTAATGAAAGATTTATTAGAAAAATTTGAAAACAAACGTCCAGAAATAGTTTTTGAATGGAAAGACTCAGAAACTGACGCTGAAGGATGGGTTGTAATCAATTCATTACGTGGAGGTGCCGCAGGTGGAGGGACTAGAATGAGAGTTGGATTGGATAAGCGTGAAGTTGAATCTCTAGCAAAAACCATGGAGGTTAAATTTACTGTAGCAGGTCCTGCAATTGGAGGAGCTAAATCGGGAATAAATTTCGATCCAAAAGACCCAAGAAAAAAAGACGTTTTGCGACGTTGGTACGCTGCTGTAACACCTTTATTAAAACATTATTACGGAACTGGTGGTGATTTAAATGTTGATGAAATTCACGAGGTTATTCCAATTACGGAAGATTGCGGTGTTTGGCACCCTCAAGAAGGTGTTTTTAACGGACACTTTCAACCTAGAGAAGCTCAGAAAATTCACCGAATAGGACAATTGCGTCAAGGAGTATTAAAAGTAATCGAAGATGAAGATTATTCTCCTAAAGTAGCAAATAAGTATGTTGTAGCCGATATGATTACCGGCTATGGAGTTGCAGAATCGATAAAGCATTATTACGATATTTGGGGCGGTAGCGTTAAAGGTAAAAAAGTAATTGTTCAAGGATGGGGTAATGTTGGTTCAGCTGGTGCGTATTATTTAGCGCAACAAGGAGCATTAATTGTGGGAATTATTGACCGTGTTGGTGGATTAATTAATGAAAACGGATTTTCATTTGAAGAAATTCGTGAATTATTCTTGACCAAAGACGGAAATCAATTGAATCATCCAAATATGATTTCTTATGATGAAATGAACGAACGTATTTGGGATTTAAATGCAGAAGTCTTTATTCCATGTGCAGGTTCAAGAATGATTACAGAGGATCAATTAGATCGCATGATTAAAAATGGAATGCAAGTAATTTCTGCAGGAGCAAATGTTCCTTTCGCTGATCCAGAGATATTCTTTGGTAAGATTGCTGAAAAAGCAGATAACAGTATTTCAATTATACCTGATTTTATTTCCAATTGTGGTATGGCAAGAGTATTTGCCTATCTCATGAGTAATGATTTAGGAATTTTAACTGAACAAGGGATTTTTGAGGATACCAGTGCAACAATTCGCAAGGCACTTCAAAATACATATCAAAAAAGCAACTCTAAGACTGATATTGCAAAAACTGCTTTTGAAATTGCATTAAACCAATTAGTATAAAACAAATTAACTATTATTTAAATTATGGAAATCTTTATCGTCTCCGTTTTCGTTCTAGGTTATCTGGCAATAACACTTGAACATTCATTAAAAATCGACAAATTAATACCAGCATTAATAATGATGGCATTGGCTTGGGCGGGAATTGCTTTTGGTTTGGACAATTTCACAACCTGGTTTGATAGTCACAATGCAACTTTAATCAATGATTTTTCAAGCTTACCATTAGCCAACGAAATTGGAGAACATGGGGCGCACGCAGTTAAATCGAAGTCTATGTGGATGGAAGAAACCCTGCTACATCACTTTGGTAAAACATGTGAAATATTAATTTTCTTGGTTGGCGCGATGACAATTGTCGAAATCGTTGATCATTTTAATGGATTCCAAACCTTTAAACGAATCATTAAAACACGCAAAAAATCGTATATACTATGGATAGTTTGTATTCTTGGGTTTATCTTATCTGCGATTATTGACAATTTAACCGCAACAATTGTATTAATTACAATCTTAAGAAAAATCGTTAAGGACAATAATCTACGAATGTGGTATGCGGGTATGATTATCATAGCAGCAAACGCAGGTGGTGCATGGTCTCCGATTGGTGATGTTACAACAACAATGTTGTGGATGGCACACAAAGTTTCAGCACAACAGTTAATTGTGAATTTGTTACTACCTTCTTTAATATGTATGATAATTCCTACATTAATCGCTAGTTTCTTACCGATATTTAAAGGAGAAATTGATGCTGAGGAGACTGAAGAAAAACTTTCGAAAAATGGTACTTTAATGCTAACAATAGGTTTAGGAATGATTGTATTCGTGCCAATTTTCAAAACTGTAACGCATCTTCCTCCTTATATTGGAATGATGCTGTCACTTGGAGTTGTTTCTTTAGTAGCTGAATTTATCAGTGCAAGAGCCTTTTCTATATCACAAGTTGAAAATCATGAGCACGTACATGGACCTACATTCAAAGCATTAGGAAAAATTGAAATGCCATCTATCCTATTCTTTTTAGGAATCTTGATGACAGTTGCTGCCCTTGAGTCACTTGGTTTAATTTTCATTTTCGGCCAAGACGTTATCAATTCAGGCTTAGACTTAAACATATTCGTAACGCTTCTAGGAGCTGGATCAGCATTGATAGACAACGTTCCATTAGTAGCCGCCTCCATGGGGATGTTCCAATTACCTATGGATAGTACTTTATGGCATTTTATTGCATACGCTGCTGGAACAGGTGGAAGTATGCTGATCATTGGTTCAGCCGCGGGTGTTGTCGCTATGGGAATGGAGAAGATTTCATTTTTCTGGTATTTGAAAAATATCGCATTACTTGCGATTATTGGATATGTCGCAGGAGCAGGAGTTTTCTTGTTGTTTTAATAATAAATTGAGTAACTAAACGTTAAAGAAATTATGAGTTTATCTTTTTTATTACAAGTTGATATCGTAGGTGAGTCGAACACGGGAGTGAAAGATGTGCCTCTTTGGGATATTATTGCAGGTGCAAGTCAAGGTTTTGGTCTTGTTATAAATGTGATTCTAGCGTTAATGCTAGGCTATTCCATCTTTATATTTGTTGAACGCTATTTAGCGTTAAGAAAAGCCACAAAAGAAGAAAAGGGATTTGTTGCAAAAATAAAAGACTATATCATGGATGGAAAGATTGATTCTGCGAAAGATTATTGCTCGCGATCCAACTCTCCTTCGGCAAGAATGGTTGAAAAAGGTCTTTCTCGCTTAGGTCGCCCTATTGAAACAATTTCTGCTTCTATTGAAAATGCAGCCAAACTTGAAATTCTTCGTTTGGAACAGCGTGTCAGCTTCCTAGCAACGGCTGCAGGTGCCGCACCAATGATCGGTTTCCTTGGAACGACAGTTGGTATGGTAATGGTATTTATCGATCTACAAAATGCCACTTCTTTAGAATTGAAAATTATCGCACCGGGAATTATGACAGCAATGATAACTACCGTTGCTGGTCTGATTGTTGGTATTATCGCTTATGTCGGATATAACTTTTTAGTTGCGAAAATAGGTCGTGTTGTGTACCAAATGGAAAATGACGCGTTAGAGTTTATGGATTTATTACATCAACCAGGTAAATAAGAACGGATGAATTTAGGAACAAATAATAAAGTCAAAGTTGAAGGTGGAATGGCGTCCATGACTGACTTGGTGTTCTTGCTATTGATCTTTTTCATTATTATGAGTTTGATGAGTAACAATCAAACTCCAATTGATTTACCAGAAGCAACTGATTTACCATCTGTACAAGATCCGGTTCAAGCAACTGTGATAATTACAGAGGACAACCAATATGTTGTTTTACCTGGTGGTTCTATGGATCAACCTTTAGAGTTTGATGACATAAAAGAAATGGCAGCCGCAGCAGTAGAAAGTCAAGGTGAAATGAAACTAAAAATAGCAGGTCACCGTAAAGCAAGTTACGAGGCAATTTTTAATGTACTGGCCTTATCTCAAGCGAATGGTTGGGATCCAGTATTGGCTTATGACAAATAGATAAATTATGGCAACAATTCCAATAGTAAATACCATTGATAAACGCAAGGGAGCGATTGCTTCTGGAGTTGTAATGCTATTGGTTTTAATCTATTTGTTGTTGACCACTTTCGAAATGGCTGACCCAGCGCCGAAAGATCCTATCATGACGACTGATACGGTTATTCCAGAAGAATTGGTTTTAAAAAACCTGAAAGTTGACGGAGGAGCTGGAGCTGGAAGTCCATCTAATGATCCAATTGACGATCCAAAACCTGTTACACAAGAAGTTATTACGGGTAAAAACAATCCTGACACGAAAGTGAATACGGGGAAAGGAAAGAATACAACAACTCACAATTCTCAAGAATCTAACACAACTAACCATCAATCCAACGACCCATTTGCGAATGGAGGGAATGGAAACGGTAATGATGGAGGTTCTGGAAACACATTTGGAACTGATAATGGTTCAGGTACAAATGGTAACGGCGGAAATGGAAACGGAGATGGCAGAGTTCGTCTAAATGACCCAAACGTAACTGATTTACAGTCCAATGTTGATGCAACAATTCATTTGAAGTTAACAATAGACGCGGAAGGAAATGTTATAGCAGCAACGAATATTTCAGCTCAAACAACAACAACCAATCAAATTTTGATTAACCGAGTTATCGCAGAAGTAAAAAAACAAGTCAAGTATAACAAAGACCCTGGCGCTTCTCATGCTAAAGTATACATGCGTGTCGGCATCAAAGCCCAATAATATTTATTTATCGGAAATTAACTGGCTTTTCCAGCAGTTCCCATCCTATCAGGTTATGGGAGCTAAAGCATTTAAACCAACTTTAGATAACAGTTGGAAAATAATGCAACTACTAGATTCTCCTCAGAAAAAAGTCAAATGTATTCATGTCGCTGGAAGCAATGGAAAGGGATCAACATGTTCCATGCTCGCCTCTATTCTAACTGAATCAGGATACAAAGTTGGTTTGTTTACTTCGCCTCACATCAAGGACTTTCGGGAACGAATACGAATTGATGGCCAACAGATTTCGGAACAAAATGTAGTAAACTTTATTCAAAAAATAAAAGCGAGTGAGCTCAATTTTGAACCGTCTTTCTTCGAAATCACCTTCGGTATGGCAATGGAATACTTCGCAAATGAAAAGTGTGATATTTGTATAATAGAAACTGGGCTAGGAGGAAGATTGGATGCAACAAATGTTATTGAACCGATTCTAAGTGTGATCACAAACATAAGCTTGGAGCACACTGCTATGCTAGGAGATACCGTAGAAGAAATTGCCATCGAAAAAGGTGGGATCATTAAACCAACTATTCCAGTAGTTTTAGGAGACACACAACTCCACTCCATTTTTGAAGAAATCGCAAATAGAAACAATTCGAATATTTATTATTCAACAGATATAAATAGTTGTTCAGAATTTCAATCGCCTTTGCTCGGTGACTATCAAAAAGAAAACTTGCGAACTGTTTTAAAATCATGCGATTTAATTAATTCACTTGGATTTAAGCTTAATAATGATTCGATACAACGCGGTTTAGACAAACTATCTCAAAACACTGGCTTTTTTGGAAGACTTCAAGTGATGAGTACATCTCCCCTGACTCTGTCTCTTATACACATCTGACGCTGCCGACGATCTACTCTGTGTAG
>OLID01000773.1_pt1 | contig 11327 bp, 7 predicted proteins | sample 1609361 | NCBI WGS metagenome assembly OLID01 (sample SAMN05416778, study PRJEB24817) | seawater metagenome | isolation source: Sea water | place: Canada:Atlantic | collected 2013-07
TCTACACAGAGTAGATCGTCGGCAGCGTCAGATGTGTATAAGAGACAGATTCATCTACTGTTTGGGAATTATTTAACTAATCTTTGAGTATTTAAAATTTAAATTAACCCACAGTAAAAACTTCACTAGCCGAAACACCACCACCATTAACACCAATATGATTTTCAGCAGTGCTTAACTGGATTGATGTACTATCCATTTCTATAGAAACAGTTTCATTAACCGTCGTGGTCATTTTTTCTTTAGCTGTGGTGGTGATTTCATCAGCTATTGTGGTTATTTTTTCATCAGCCGTGGTGGTCATGTTTTTTACATTAAATTCATTGGACCTGTCAGAAACATTTATAGCTAAAACTGGCGTTAAATCATCCAACTTTTTTTTAGCCTCAGATAGTTCCAATCTTTTATTATCTACAATTGTTGCTGCCATCATTGCTGAAGAACCTGCCGCTGCTGCTAGTGCTGTCAGTGAAGCTGTTACCGCATCATCCGCCGCGGCCAATTCAGCTCTTGCACTAATCAGTGCGGTAGCATCAGCATCTATAATGCCTTTTGATCCAATTTTTATTGAATCTGATACTATCAATATGCCATCATTTTTAATAACTATTGAGCTATCCCCACAGGTTAAAGTAATTTCTTTTTTTGAGTTAACTTCAATTAGGTCTGTCGCATCTAATATAATTTTACCTGGCCCCCGCTTAGTTCCACGCCATGCTCTCAACCATTCACTCCAAGTTCTATCCTTCTCTACTCCAGATTTAATTGTGACATCACCTGCAGCCGATGTTGTTATGTTATGGTTCACCTCTTCTCTAAGCTCACCTAAAGACCAATTAAAATTGACAGCACTAAATCCAGTTTTAAGTCCTAGCAAAGACATATCTATGGCAGCATTAACAACACCAAGTGATATTGCTTCTTTTCCTGAAAGAGATACTTCAACATTATTCCCCATTGTTATTGTTTCTTTTAATCCAAACGTTTTTGAAAAAACATCTCCTGTACATTCAAAATCCCAAACACCTGAAACTGCAGTAGAAGAATTGCCTTTAACTTCTTCTTTCAAATTCCCCGTTAGCTTATTGTATGAATTCCCATTTGTAAGTGTAAGATTCGTAACTCCATTCAGCTCATCAGGACTTACGTCAATATTACCCAAGCTGGCGGAAGGAACACATCCATAAACTTGGTGAACATTGCCCATCGGGCTATGTAAGTGCATATATTCTTTACCCTCTTGGTCACCCATAACCATCATATTGCCACCCGCACTTTTGGTGATGCTCTGTTTCTGGTTTGATGAGGTAACTAAGTTGTTCTTTGTGGAATTGTGGACAGCACCCATAATAATTGGTCTGTCTGGGTTTCCAAATTCAAAAGCAAGGCAGACTTCTGCGCCTTTATGCAAAGGGAAGTGTGTGCCATATTGATCCCCTAAGTAAGATTCCATTTTTCTTACCCAGTCGGAGGCTTGACCGTTAGGTTTGTCACTATGTAACAGCCTTATTTTATAACGCCCTTGATTATCTAATTGGGCATATTCACCACTTGTTTCAGCATCTACTTTGGCTGGTATAATTCCTTCAATGCGTTTGATAGGTGTGACTCTTGGCGCACGAAATTGTACTGTGCCCATAATGGCCTTGAACTCTGTTATATACAGAATTTCTTCATCATCATCTTTAGAGTTAACGCCAATATAGGCAAGTGCTGCCTGTCTCTGAGACCCTTTTTGAGCGATCTCAAAAACCAAATACTCTTGATTATTTTCATCCCTAAAATGATTGCTTAGTGTAAATCGATAACCTGGAATTACACCTGTTGCTAACGTTTTTCCTCGATATACTTGCTGCTTACAGCTAATTTCTTGCGCTCTAATTTGAGCGATTCGTTTAGCATCGTTTTCGTCAAGTACATTTTCGTCATAGACATCAATGGTGCCTGCACCATGTTCTGAAACTAATGCTTGAGTTACAATTGGACTCATATCCTGAGTGTAGTTATAGCCTTTTAGTTCAAGTATTTGTGCTACTTTTTCAATGTCTGATGCAAATTCATGGACAACTAATGATGACTGTGCAATATGCGTAATATTTTCTTGGTTAAACTTTAGCGTTGAAAAATGATCATGATCTTTATGGGTGGTATATCTATCCGTTAAGACCAATGTTTCGAAATCATCCCCTTGCTCAAAATAATAGTAAATGCCTTCATGTTCCATCCATCGACAAACAAAATTGAAATCAGTTTCTTGAAATTGGCAAACAAAACTACGTGTTAAGTAATCTTGTGATAAGTCTAATCGGTAGTGTTGAATTTTAGCAGACTTTAAGTGACTTTCTAAAATTTCTGGAATACTTTGATTAAGAAATACCTCGGTTTGTTCCTGGTGTTTAGTTTGAACGAAATGGGGTTCAATAACGGCAGTATAAATAAAACCATCTCCGACTTTTCCTAATTGGGTGAATCTAGTAATAATGCCATTAATATTTTGAATTGCAGTCGCACCTTGGATGTTAATTTTTAGGTTAGCTTGCTTGTCTATATATGACCAATAGCTCAAATTCGGGTCTAAAGAAATAAATTCTACGTTACACTGGTAAGGCTGAGATAATCCAGCATTGTAAGTGTAATTTAGAACAGTAAGTGGTTCTTTTGTTCCAGTAATATGACATTCAAATTTGCTATTAAATCCAGGTATCATGTAATAAAGACCTTATAGTTACTTAAGTTGTACTAAAAATTTGAGTCAATTCTATCTTTTGATCTTTAATTGTTCAAAGGATGAAATGTGACAAAATGTGACCTAGAATAACTTGGTATAATTATTGATGAGCTATAAGGGTGGTTAAGTTGTCGTGCTTAGATATAAGAGGAAATATAGGATCAAGTCGTTATTAGCTGAAAAAGCGAATGAGTCTTCTAAATATAACAATAATCTTATTCAACTGATACAGCTTCAAGCTTCCATATCTCATCATTATATTCTCGCATTGTACGGTCTGTGGAAAAACGACCGCTACGAGCACTGTTAATAATACTCATTTTTGTCCAGCGTTCTTTATTTTGGTATGCAATACTAGTCTGATGTTGAGCTAGAATATAACTTTCAAAATCAGCTAATGTCATCCAAGGGTCATGCGGGCTTTTGAGTGAATTAATGATATCATTAAAAATACCTGGCTCATTTTGATTAAAGAAGCCTGACTCTAGTTTTTCCATAACATGCTTTAAATCGATATTATTCTGGATGCAGCTTTTGGGATTATAGTTTGAACGTAACTCATATACTTCTGGGGTTTTTAGTCCAAATAAAAAGAAGTTTTCTTCAGTTACGGACTCAAGTATTTCAACATTTGCTCCGTCTAATGTTCCAATCGTAATCGCACCATTCATCATAAACTTCATGTTACCTGTACCCGATGCCTCTTTGCCTGCCGTTGAAATTTGCTCAGACAAATCTGTGCCAGGACAAATAATTTCCATGGCTGAAACGCGGTAATTTGGGAAAAAGACGACTTTTAGTTTTTCACCGACATCAGGGTCATTGTTAATAACATCTGCAACATTATTAATTAGTTTGATAATATTCTTGGCCATAATGTACCCTGGTGCTGCTTTACCTCCGATGAGTACACAGCGATTTGTCCAGTTTTTGATCTTGCCTGCTTTGATGCAGTTATATAAGTAGATGATGTGTAACACATTTAATAATTGGCGTTTGTATTCATGAATACGTTTAACCTGCACATCAAACATTGAATTTGGATTAAAAATAATACCCGTTTCTTTTTCTACTAGGTTTGCTAAACGCTTTTTGTTTTTAAGTTTTACAGATGCCCATTTTTTACAAAAGGCTTTATCTTCAGCGAGATCTTCAATTTTGGCAAGTTCATCCAGATTTGTTATCCAGCCTTCACCAATGGTTTTTTTAAGCAGTTTTCTCAATTCAGGATTACAAGAAGCCATCCACCGTCTTTGAGTTACACCATTGGTTTTATTATTAAATTTGTGCGGCCAAAGTTCATAGAAGTCTTTAAATAATCCTTCTTTTAATAACTGAGAATGGAGTGCAGCAACGCCGTTTACTGAGTAACTACCAACAATGGCTAAGTATGCCATACGCACCATGTTATGTTCATCAATAATGGAAAGATCTCGTTTTTTAGCGTCATCACCAGGCCACTTGTTATTAACTTCATCTAAGAATCGGCGATTAATTTCATATATAATTTCTAATGGGCGAGGTAATAATTTTTCAAATAAACCAATAGACCATTTTTCCAATGCTTCTGGTAATAAGGTATGGTTTGTGTAAGCCATTGTTTTTGTGACAATCTCCCAGGCATCTTCCCATTCAAGCTGGTGTTCATCTAATAACAGGCGCATTAGTTCGGCTACGGCAAGGCTTGGGTGCGTATCATTTAGCTGAAAAGTATTGTTTTCTGCAAATTTAGTGAAGTCATGATTGTTTCTAGCAGACCATTGTACAACGACATCTTGTAAGCTTGCCGAAACTAAAAAATATTGTTGGCGTAAACGTAATTCTTTACCGTTTTCACTGGCATCATTTGGATATAATACCATGGTGATATTTTGGGCTTCATTTTTATCTGAAACGGCTTCGGTATATGAACCAGCATTAAACTCGCGTAAATTAAATTCTTCTTGTGCAGTAGCTGACCATAGTCGTAATGTATTAACGATATTATTTTTAAAGCCAGGGATTGGTACGTCAAATGGAACAGCAAGTACGGGGTTTGCTGCTTCCCATTTAACAATTAAGCGACCTGTTTTGGGGTCAGTGTATTGAAAGGTTTTTCCGCCAAAGTTCACGGTTTTAGTATATTCTTTACGCATAACTTCCCAAGGATAGCTGCCAAATCGTAGCCAATGATCTGGTTCTTCTACTTGGTGTCCATTTTGAATATATTGCTTAAACATGCCATATTCATAGCGCAAGCCATAGCCAATAACGGGTAAACCTAAAGTGGCACAGCTATCCATAAAACAAGCTGCGAGCCTACCCAAACCACCATTACCTAATCCAGCATCTTTTTCAGCATCTTCAACTTCTTCTAATTTAATGCCTAAATCTAATAGTGCTTCTTTTGTGTTTTCTTCCAGCCCAAGATTAATCAAACTATTTACCATAGAACGACCAATTAAAAATTCCATTGAAAGGTAGTAACCACGTTTCGCATTTTGTGTATTGTAGGCTTGCCATGTTTTCTTCCAATTCACCATTAATCTGTCACGAATTGTGTACGAAAGCGCTTGATCAAGATAATGGGCTTTAGAATCAATTTTTCGCCCTAAAGAATTATACAAATAGTGTAAAAAACTGCGTTCAATCTGGTCTTTAGAGTTGCCTAATGTTTTTTCAACTTTATGAATAATTTTAGGTGGTGTTTTGCTTTGCGTAGACATGTAATTTATATCCTTATAAATAGATAATTTTTCTTGATTACCCATAAAGTTCAGTCACCACTGAGTATTAAAGCTATAATATTTTGGTAACTTAAGCAGTTACGTCATTCCAAACTTGATTTGGAATATAGGCTACTCAGGCTTAAAATATCTGAGGCAACACTAAAATTGCACTCGCGAGTAGCTTGGATCCCGTATCAAGTACGGGATGACGAGCTAGGCTTTGCCTGAGCTCGTATAATATAGCTGGGCTTTATGGATAATCATATAGTTTTTTTGTTTGAGGGGTGTTCCTTATTTTAGACTGATAATTGCTGTCTGGGAATTAGTGTCAATCTTTGGATGTATATAGATCAAAATAGGCTTTGGCACTATTTTCCCAGCTATTATTTTGTGACATAGCTGTTACTTGGATTTGTTTCCAATTTTCTTTTTGTTTAAATAAGCTAATTGCATAATACATGGTTTCTTTTAGGGCATAAGAAGTGGGATCATAAAATACAAAGCCAGTCGCTTGTTTAGCTTCAATATTTTCTGTTGTTGCATTAACAACCGTATCCGCCAAACCGCCAGTATGATGTACGATAGGTAAGGTTCCATAGGCTAAACTATACATTTGATTTAGTCCGCAAGGTTCAAAGCGAGAGGGCATTAAAAACATATCAACGCCTGCTTCTATTTTATGAGCCAATGCTTCTGAATAACCAATATGCGTTAGAATTCGATTAGGATATTGTTGTGTAAATGATTTTAGGCTATGTTCAAAATGTGAGTCACCAGAACCTAAAAATATAAAATTAGCATCGCTGTGTTCAAGCAGGTCAGGCAAGATGCTTAACACTAAATCGATCCCTTTTTGCTCTACAAGGCGACCGATTAATCCAAATAATGGTTTCTCGGGATCAAGCATGCTGTCAGGTGCATCCATTTCTTGTAACAAGGCAAGTTTATTTTTTTCTTTGTTGGCTTTTAGGCGATATTTAATGGAATAGCGGTATGGAATTAAGTCATCTTTTTGTGGGTTCCAATAATCTTGATCAATACCATTGAGAACACCTGTTAACCTGCCTTCTGCAAGACATTTATTCATGACACCTTCAAAGCCATAAGCAAATTCAGGGGTGCAAATTTCTTTGGCATAAGTTGGGCTAACAGTGGTTACTTTATCAGAAAACATGATGCCAGCTTTCAACATTGATAAGTTTTTATAGAACTCTATACCGTCTTCATGCCACCAATGGTGGGGTAGTTCTAAAGCAGAAAATACGCTGTACGGGAAATTACCTTGATAGGCCATATTGTGAATGGTAAAAACCGTTCTTGGTTTCTTTTCTTCAAGTGTAAGTAGGGCAGAGATCAATCCTGTTTGCCAGTCGTTATTATGTACAACGTCAGCTTTCCATTTTAACTTAACACGGTTCATGGAAATTTCTACAACTGCTTTAGAAAATATAGAGAATCGCTCGCCATTATCCCACCAGTCTTTTCCATCAGCTGCTAAATAAATACCATCTGGTCGATCAAATAGTTCAGGGATATCCACTAGCCAAGCTTTTACTTTTGAGTTTTTTATTGGTGCTTCAAGCAATTTAACTTCATAGCGCTTACGAAAACCTGATATGGAAAAAGTTGTTATCAATTTAGCTTTTGTCACTTTTTCTAAAACGACTCGATAGGCAGGTAAAATTAAAGAGACATCTGCACCGAGTTTGCTCAATGCATTTGGCAGACTACCTGCAACATCGGCAAGACCACCCGTTTTTACAAACGGTAAAGCTTCGGAAGATGAAAAAAGTACATTTAGTTTTTTGGGCATATAAGTTTCAAATATCAACATCCATAATTAATAAAAAATAGATCAGGATGTTAAAGAAATCTATGTTTGTTAAGTATAATATAGCAATATAAAGGTAAGTTTAATTTTAAGAAGTACGCAATAATGCTGTATGGATATACAAAAATTTAGACTATTTTCAAATAGTTTGGATTATATGGATGAATATTAAGTGCTGATAATAATTGTACAGGTAGCTTGGTATGTTCTGCAGTTTTATATACGACCTATGAGATAACTAGATATTATGCTAATTGTTATGACAAAAATATAAGGTGGTACAAATGATAGATAAAATCTTGCATGAATTTTTAATTATTTGGGCTACTGTAGATCCTATAGGATCAATGGCGCTGTTTGTTAGTTTAACTGCAAAGCTTACAACTACAGATCGTAAGAAAGTTGCATATAAGACCATTATATATGCAGCGTTAATTTTGAGTGGTGCAATTGTTATTGGTCAGATATTGCTTAGAACAATGGGAATTAGCCTTCTTTCTTTTCAGATAGCTGGAGGAATAATTCTTTTTCTATTTGGTTTACAGATGATTTTTTCTCATAACTCATCAGAAGCGATTTCTGACCCTCAGCATGATATATCAGTATTTCCATTGGCAATTCCTTCCACCGCCTCGCCAGGGGCAATATTGGCAGTAATTTTACTTACTGATAATCATGTGTACTCAATTGAAGAACAAATTATTACAACAGCTACAATGTTAGTTGTTTTAATTGTTACTTTAATTTTATTTCTTTTTTCTGGGGGAATTATTAGGCTAATTGGTGCAGGTGGGGCATCTCTTCTAACACGAATAATGGGGATGATGTTGGCAGCTTTATCAGTTGAGTTTATTGTGGAAGCTCTTGGTGTGGGAAAGTGGATTGATGGAGCATAATAAGGCAAGAAGCAGGGATGCGATTACCGATAATTATGTGGAAATGAGAAAAATATAAAAATGCTGTGGATGATGACTGAATAGAAAAAAAGAAAAGCATTAAATAGATTAGAGACGGAGCTATAAATTAGTCATATTGTACTAATAATTGTATTATTCCTTTGGCTTGTCTAAGCTTTTCATTATTTCGTCAGTTTATTTATGAATAAATATAATGTGGCAACATTTATGGCGCCGACTCCCAGAGATATGGAAGTTATTCTTGCTGACTCAAACGCAAATCAATATGCCCTGGAAATGGTGAGCAAACTTGTACAATTGCACAGGGTTGAGACATTTTCATTCGCTAAATTACACAAAGATTTACATTTAGAATTGGTTACTACTGCGAGTAATGAAGAACTGCTGGCATATTATCGTTTAGGAATTTGGCGTTATGATATTATTTTTAACCCTGATTATGTACGTGATCAAAGCGTGATCGATTATGCAGCAAAGCTGAATATTCCGCTGGTGCAAGAATATACTACAAAGATCAAACAACGCATCACATTGCTTTCTGAATTTAATGTATTGGGTTGTAAACATACGTTTATGTATAATATGAACCGCGAAAAATATTATAGCTTGAGTGAAACTGAAAAGCATAAATTAGGGACAGCTATGTTTGCTGCATCCAAATTATTACTCAGTTTAATTCGCTTTAATACGCAACTGGTTATTAGCGAAGAAGATATAAGAAGTGCTGAAGTTATGCTGCAATGTAGTAATAAAAAAAGTCCTGGTGATAAAACAGAAGAGATCAAAAAAATGTTTAATCTGACGGAGATTGAACTTGAGTATCTTAAAATTTTAACCACTGGCTGTACAGCAAAAGAGATTGCATTGCAACTTGATAAATCTCATCGATATATTGAGAAGATTACTCAAAACCTTAAGCAAAAATTTCAAATACATAGTAAAAACCAGTTTGAAAATATTGCACAAATTATTACTGCATCTTTCTAAAAATTGAAAGGTGTGATAACACCACTTTTCCACCTGATAAGCTGTTTAAAAATTTCATGTGTATAGACTCCTGCTTATTGGTAAGAAGACTTCTGAATATTAAATATAAAACATATCATTCATGACAAGGACTAGGATGGTCAGTGCATTATTTTTGGCTTGAGCTTATCCCAACTATGTTTTGTTAACGAAATACTTCTTTGTTTTGTTTGCAAGTGCTACCAAAGAAAGCATGACTGGTACCTCGACTAGCACACCCACTACTGTGGCTAGGGCTGCACCAGAATTAAGTCCGAACAGACTAATGGCGACCGCAACAGCCAACTCAAAGAAATTGGATGTGCCAATCAGAGCCGCAGGTGCGGCAATGCTAAACGGCACCCGCCAGAGGTAGCTCCAGCCATAAGCAATGGCAAATATGCCATAACTCTGAATAAGCAGCGGCACAGCGATCAAGACAATCACCAGCGGTTTATCAATAATTGTTCCTGCTTGAAAGCCGAATAGTAAAACAACCGTAGCCAGTAAGCCCATAATTGAAAATGGCTTGATCTGTCCTGTAAATTTGGTGATGCATTCATGATTGCCAGAGCTGTCTAATTTTTTGCGAGTGATATAGCCTGCGCCCAGTGGAATTAGCACATAAAGAATAACAGAGAGTAACAGCGTTTCCCACGGCACAAAAATATCTGTCACACCAAGTAGTAATGCCACCAGCGGGGCAAAGGCAAAAATCATAATAATATCGTTAATAGAAACCTGTACTAGCGTGTAATTAGCATCTCCACGCACAAGCTGACTCCACACAAAAACCATGGCGGTACAGGGTGCAACACCAAGCAGGATCATCCCTGCAATATATTCCTTGGCATCTTGCGGGCTTACCAGTCCAGTAAAGATGTATTCAAAAAACAAAATACCGATCGCGGCCATGGTAAAGGGCTTAATTAACCAGTTGACCACCAGTGTAATACACAGACCTTTGGGTTTTTTGCCGACATCCTTGAGACTGGCGAAATCAACATTCACCATCATTGGGTAAATCATCACCCAAATAAAGATCGCTACAACTAGATTAACGCTGGCATACTCAAGGGAAGCAATAACCTGAAACGCTTCAGGCATAGCCAAACCAAGTCCCACCCCAGCTGCAATACACAAGCCAACCCAAAGGGAGAGATAGCGTTCGAAAATACCCAAAGGTGATGTATGGTTATTCATTGATTTTGTCCTTATCCAAATAAAAAGATTACCTTGATGGAGGATAACATTTTGATCCATCGTTTGCCTGAGATGTTACAAGCATTTTTCTGGGACATCTGAGCCACTTACGAAACTTACCAACCATAAAAAATATCATCGAAGTGGTGAGTTATTTTTTTATTCATAAGCAAAGTAAAATGAAAAGGTGTAATAACCCCACCTTTCACTACAATTAAATGCATAATTTATTCACTTGGATATAGTGATCATATCTTAAATTAATTGAGGAACATCCATGAATAAACGAGACTTAATTAACTATTATCAATTAGCTTTCATTAACGGCGTGAACGATGCCATTTCCGTTATTATGCTTTATAAAGTCTTTGTGGTATTAATGACAGGTAACATTATTTATTTTATTGCAGATGTTGCCACCAACCCACAATTTACGGATCTGGTCAGAGTAACGCTGCTGATCAATTTTGTTATTTCTGGGATTATTGTCCATAATTTATTGAGCAAGAAAAGTGTTAAGTTTCGCATTATACTCTCTTTGTTATTTGTCATTATTTATTGTGTAGCTGGAACCATTGCTGTTACCAGTCATCATTTACAGGAAAACAGTTTTGGATTTTTAATTGTTGCCAATATTGCCACCATTATGAGCGTGATTATGAATAATATATTTTATCGCTTTCACTCAACCAAAATAAATTTAGTTGCCTATACCATGAATCTATTAAACCTCGCGCATATGATTGGTGAGAAACGTTATTTCGATTTGGTGCTAATGAGCACAACTATTACCAGCTTTGTTTTAGGTTTAACAATTGGTGCTTTTCTAACCGTTGCCTGGAACTTTTATGCCATACTTATCATTATTCCTATCTTGATTCATTTATATCTGTCTCTTATACACATCTCCGAGCCCACGAGACAGGCAGAAATCT
>OLID01000777.1_pt1 | contig 11232 bp, 11 predicted proteins | sample 1609361 | NCBI WGS metagenome assembly OLID01 (sample SAMN05416778, study PRJEB24817) | seawater metagenome | isolation source: Sea water | place: Canada:Atlantic | collected 2013-07
CTACACAGAGTAGATCGTCGGCAGCGTCAGATGTGTATAAGAGACAGATATTGTACTAATCATTGGAATTGAATTGACACCATCTTCTTTTCTAAGCGGGCGCACTCTAAACAACGATTCTGTCGTACTGAGAACTTCGATTTTATAATCGTCGTATTTAAATTTAGACGCCTTGGTATTCATTTCCATTTTACCTGCGTTTATCCATCCTGAAAAATTGAAATCTCTATTTTTCTTCACTTTGACTTGACTGTTTTCAGGAAAAACGATTAGATTTCTTTCATCAGAAATCACAACATTGTCAACCGCCTCCAAATCCAAATCCATTGTTGTCAAATTCAATATTCCGAATTCCTTCTTAATTCTTCGAAGTTCATTTTGTTGTTTATACAATTCTTGAACTGATTGCAAATAATCGCTTTCTTTTATCTGTTCTTCTGAATAGCCTTTTAATTCCTTTGGACGGAAATCACAATTAAATACAATGTTATCGTAATCCACTTCTCCTGTTTTTGCTCGAACAAACGTTGTCAGTTTTTTGTTTATCACTACAATCCCCCCTTCAGAGTCGTAACTAATGAATCCTGCCGCAGACAATGTTAATAATGTTCCTTTTGCTTGTTCAAGAGTTTGACCCAAAGCCGAAGCAGCTTTTCCAGCAGTCATCGTCATTTCATCGTATTTGTACGCGTATCGAAAAAGAGCGACCAAGGGATGAACTGGTGACATACCTTGAAGTCTGTCGTACACTTCAGCATCAAAATAATTTTTCGATTCAAATGAAGCCACTTTTTGTTGTTGACTGGTTCCAAAATCAAATGTGAAGAAAATGTTTTCTGAACCTATTTCCCAAGTGATTTTTGGAACAAAAACATCTAATTGATGGTACGAATTCTGAAAAGGCGCATCTCCACCTCCGTTTTTAGATCGAATAAATTCAATGTTTTTCTTCTCAAGGTCATAAATAAAACTAGCGCTAGAATGACTGATAGAGTCATTTGCACTTAGTAACAAAACTACATTGGCATTATCTGTTGTGATTTTCTTTGGTGAAACATAAATCATTTTGGATCGTGCAATAATGAAAGGTGAACCGCTTTTTTTATACGTTATCATGGCTGGTTTTTCAGATGTTCCTGCACCAATGAAACTTGAACCCTGCATTGAGAAACCTCCTGTATAATCTACATCAGGAACAATATTATTTATTAGCAATCGATTCTCAAAAGAAAGAAATTGAGGGAAAATTTTATCTTCTTCTCTATTAATTTTAAACGCTCGATCGGCCAGCATACCTTTAATTGACTTTGAAAAATATGGTGTTGTTAATTCAACTGTATCAATATTTATTGTTGAATTCCGCATTGAAGTTTCATAGTAATTGAGCGTAGCATAGGTTTTATCAGGTGATAAACCCACTTTTTCCCAAGTGATTACACCACCTTTACCCTGCCATTTTTTCAATGTTAAATCATATTCACCGCTCGTTTTAATAACATTCAAACTATCAATAACTTCACCTTTGTTTGAACCACTTCGACTCATTGCGCGACAAACCAAATTACCGCCCGAAAAAATGATAGATGTTTTTGTGTCAAATTCGAATGTATACGTTCCACCAACATAAAACCATGAATAATTTGGTGACTCAGAAATTCTAGACTCTGAGAAAAAGCCTGCGGAAAGTTCAATAAAATCCTCGAATTTTTTAATATTTCTATTGTCCAATGTTTTATCAACCGCTTCATGCCAAGCAGTATAACTTTCTTTTGATTGTTTTCCTTTAACAAATGATGCAACAGAAAAAACATAGTTGTAAATTTCAGGATAAGGTTTAAGTCTTTTTGTTTCCATCATGTTACACGTCTCTACCATTTTTGTAAAGTAATCGTTTGGAAACGAACTTCCTTCCAATAACATTAATGGAAGTTCCTTTTTAGCGAAATCATGAAATTCTCCTTTTCCGTAGTCACTTAAAACTTTTTGAAATTCTTTTACAAATTTCTCTCTATTGTTTGAATAAGACTGTCCAAGTCCAACATAAACGCAACTAACAAATGCGAATAAAAAAAGAGCTTTTAATTTCATAATTCTTGTTTTTATTTTGTTTTAATCAATTGAATACAAGCCCATTCATCTTTGGTAAAGACTTTAGTTTGTTTCAATTTATAGGCTTCACAATAACTCGTCATTTCTTCAACATCTGTGACAAAAAATCCACTCAATAAGAGCGTTCCGTTTTGTTCCAATGCATTTGAATACGATTGCATGTGTAATTTTAATATGTTCTTATTGATATTGGCAATTATTAGTCCAAAATTTAGACCTTCTATTTTATCAATATCACCCCATAAACATTCTATGTTTGTACAATTGTTTCGTTCAACATTTTCTCGTGCATTCTCAGCAGACCATTCTTCAATGTCAATAGCTAAAATATCCTTTGCCCCTAATTTTTCGGCATAAATGGCTAAAACGCCCGTTCCAGTTCCCATATCAAGAACTTTCTCTGGCATTTCCGCCAATTCAAAAATCGCTTTGGTCATCATCCAAGTAGTCTGATGATGCCCTGTGCCAAACGACATTTGAGGCTGGATGATAACTTTCATTCCTTTAGCATCCATTTCATTGTGAAAAGGCGCAAGAATTGTTGCATATTCTTCAATAAAAACTGGTGAGAAGTTTTTCTCCCATTCTGCATTCCAATTTTGATGAGGAATAATGGTTTGTGTAATTGTACATTCAAATCCGACAGGATTTCCTAAAACCGATTGTTTAACTACTTCATCCGTATTAATCGATTCTGGAGCATAGGCTAAAACACCATCTTCTGTAGTAACAAAACTATCAAAACCCTGTTCGGACAGTTCAGCAATTACGATATCGCTCCAAGGATCCTTAGGTGACAATTGAATATTTAGTTCTATCGTATCCATTTAAAACGAATTAATAATAGCGCAAAAATCTTCAGGATTCAAAGAAGCACCACCAATCAGTCCTCCGTCCACATTTGGACAAGCAAATAACTCTTCAGCATTCTTCGGGTTGCAACTTCCTCCATATAAAATAGAAACCGTTTCCGCTATTTCTTCAGAATAGTGCTCAACAATCCATGTTCGAATTGCTTTGTGCATTTCTTCCGCTTGTTCTGTTGTTGCGGTTTTCCCTGTTCCAATAGCCCAAACAGGTTCGTAGGCAATCGTGCCGCCTTTTATTTGTGCATCTGTAAGATGGAACAAACTTTCATCAAGTTGGCGCTTTACGTAGCTAAATTCCTGGTTTGCTTCTCTTACATCCAATGGTTCACCACAGCAAAAAATAAATTCAAATCCATTTCCGATTGCTGCGTCCACTTTGGCTTTTAGGACACTATGGCTTTCGTTGAAATACAATCTTCTTTCGCTGTGACCAATTAATCCAATGTTTACACCAACACTTTTAACTTGATTGATTGAAATTTCTCCAGTAAAAGCACCGGCTTCATTTTCATTAAAATTTTGTACTCCAACCTCTGTATCCTTTTTGTTTAATTGAGAAATTGGATGAGCAAATAAAGAAGGAGTAAAAACGATAATTCGTACATCTGTCGAATCAATCTTACTTTCAATTCCATTCACCAACTTCACTCCTTCGCTTAACGAAAGATTCATTTTCCAGTTCCCCGCGACAATTTTTTGCGCCATTAATTTAAGTGTTTTTTAGTAAAATTTTCTTTATTCGGTATTAACCTAAATGGATATTTCGCTTTTACAATTCCTTTCTCAATAACCAAAATACTTGGGTTCGAACGAGTAATTGCTTTCAATTCCGTTTCATCATTTACAAAGAATGGAGCATACAGTCCATGTTTCTTTCTAAATGCATTTATTTCATCTCTGGTCGCACCACAAATCACAACAAAAGGAATTCCCTTTTTCTTGCAACTTTCATTGATCGCTTTTATATCCTTGATACCATCCCAATCCCCTTTTGACAAATTTTGAGAAGATAAAACGACAATTTTCTTAGCATCCACAATGAAATCTCGAATGCTTACATCGGTCACATTTGGATTATCCATTTCAATCGTATCCAAAATAACATAACTTTCTGCATCGAAATCCGTTACATTGTATTCTTCAAATGGAACTTCCATATTTGAATTGTATCCCAAATCTTTTATCAACAGTGCTTTTACTTTTGAATTCGCTATTGCACTACTTACAGCAGGAATAGACATCTCGTATTCTGACACATCACTGAAGGCAACAAATGGGTTGAATTGGTCAGTAATCGATGGGATTTTCGTTGGAATAATTGCTTTTTGAACCATACTTTCGTATACCCAATCCGTATCTTCCCAAATTTTAGAATCCGTATACTCCTTAGATGTGGAAGAATATTCCTTTGTTTTTTTCGTCTTCTTATTTTTGTAAACGAGCATACTTTCATAGACTCCATCAATTCCGTCGTTCATTTTTTCCTTCAAATTAGAACCAACTGCGTACGCGCGATAATCTTTCAATGGCGCATATGTCAATACATAAACCGCTAGTGCTAAACTGATTAATTTGACAAAAAATGCACTACCATAATGATTACCAAACCATTTTCCTCCAGCGCGTAACATCCACAACGCACCAAACAAAGCTACTAATGAAAAGAAAATTGGGAAATACCACCCAAAAACCCATGAGAAGAATGCAATTACAACTATTGAAGTTGATACAAAAACCAAATTTTCTTTGCGCGTATTCGGTTTAGTTTTCCATTGTGCGACAAAAATCCAAAGGATTAAATACACCAAAACAATGTCTTTCCAATAGGTTTCAGATGGAGCCAATGAACGCCCAACAGAACCTTTCATGGCATCACCGAAACATCCACAATCATCAACGCATTGGGGAAGTTTCATTTCATCAACAATCAATTCTGTTTTGGTTTGTGAAATGATTTTTAATTCTTTATTTGTCTTCGCTTCCTCAATTTTCATAGCCGCAACAGGATCAGTCATAGCATAAGTATCGCGGTCCTTGAACTTCATTGTTCCGTCGCAATTTGCGGTATGCCATGTTAAAAAAGTAAAGAACAACATCATGAACAAAGACATCCAAGCGGCTAATTTTATTTTACCGCCGATAATCAATAAAACACCCAAGACAATTTCCACAATGCAAATAATAACGCTCAACAACAGCGCATACTCCATAAAGAATTCAAGTGAAAAACCAGGTGCAGAAAACCATTCTTTTATTCTAAATGCCAAAGCTCCATCTTCAAAATATTCTTCTAGTTTATAGGAGAATCCGATCGGATCATTCGCTTTAATTAAACCAGAAACGATAAACAATCCACCCACAAGCACACGTGCTACGCTCGACATCATCAATCTACCCTTAAATAGAATTAATCCACCGATAGTTGTGATTAATAAAATCATCCCCAACAATTTGAACAAACCTGCTTGCTCTTCAAAATTAGGATGAAAGCCCATAACGATAAACGTTATACCCGTCAAATTCAATAAAATAAATAGAACATTAAAAATCAGTGAACGTCCCGAAATAGTCGCTTTTTCTTTCATATTAGTTTTGGTTGTGATTCATAAGTATTAGTGCAAAAACAGAATAATTTAACATATCAAAATAGTTCGCATCAATTCCTTCGCTAATTAACGTTGCACCTTTATTGTCTTCAATTTGCTTGACTCTAAATATTTTTTGAAGGATTAAATCGGTCAATGAACTTACCCGCATATCGCGCCAAGCTTCTCCATAATCGTGATTTTTTCGTTCCATCAATTCGAATGCTTCTTTTGCATATTTGTCGTATAGCGAAACAGCTTCTTCCGCAGGCAATTCCAATTCAACCAATTCAATTTCGCGCAGTTGAATAATCGCCATAATGCAGTAGTTTACAATCGCAACAAACTCATCTTCAATATTTTCACCAACTTTATTTTCACCAGTTTCTTGAATTGTTCTAATTCGTTGAGCTTTAATAAAAAGTTGGTCCGTCAAGGAGCTAGGTCGTAAAATTCGCCAAGCAGTTCCATAATCTTTTGTTTTCTTCGAGAAAATATCTCGACAAACATTGACTACATTTGTGTATTCCGTATTCGTTTGATTCATCAATTATTTATGCAAAATTCAAAAGTTGAAGATACTAAATTTCCAAGAAACTCAAGCATTCGTGTGCGTGATATGTTGTTTGACTTATCCACACCGAAAGTTATGGGGATTGTGAATGTAACACCTGACTCATTCTACAGTGAAAGTCGCACCACAGAAGGAAACTTGCTCTCAATTGTTGAAAAAATGTTGAACGAAGGAATGCAAATTGTTGATATTGGAGGCTATTCTTCTCGTCCCGGCGCAACAAACATAAATGTTAAAGAAGAGTTAAATAGAGTAATTCCAGCAATTTCTGTTATTCAAAAAGCATTTCCTGAATTGATTATTTCATTGGATACCTTTCGCGCTGAAGTTGCGAAACAAGGCATTTTAGCCGGAGCCGACATCATAAATGACATCAGTGGTTTTTCAATTGAACCTGAAATGGTGAATGTAGTTGCAAAATACCACACGCCTTACGTTTTAATGCACATGCGTGGCACACCTGAAACAATGCAAAATCTAACTGATTACGATTCCATTTTCAATGAAATGATTCTGTATTTCTCACAAAAAATAGACATACTTCAACAAGCGGGAGTGAAAGATATCATCATCGATCCTGGATTTGGATTCAGTAAAACAATTGACCAAAATTATTACTTGTTGGACCACTTGGATGACTTTCTAATTCTTGGCAAACCTTTGCTTGTTGGACTGTCGCGCAAATCGATGATTTATAAGCGAATGAATACAAAACCGGAAGACAGAGAAACATTGGACGGAACGATTGCATTAAATAAAATTGCACTTCAAAAAGGCGCCTCGATTTTAAGAGTGCACGACGTCAAAGAAGCGTTTGATCTGATTAATTAAAAAAAACTATCATTCACAAAAATCACTGCTGCAGCGAACGCATTCGACTTCAATTACTGCATCTTCGAACCAACGAATTGTGGATTAAAACAAATTTACACCAACCTTTTTTTCAATCGATTCAACACCCTGCAAACCTCCGGTGTGAATGAATACAACTGATTTACCGTTCCATTTTTCGTTTTCTAATTCCTTGATCATTCCGTACATCGCTTTACCTGTGTACACTGGATCCAATTTCAAATTATACTTTAAATAGAAATCCCGAATAAAACTTAAAAGTTCATCGGTGTATTTTGCATAACCATTAAAATGAAAATCTTTCAAAATAGTCAATCGTGAAAACGCATTTGACAACCATTCTTCTTCTATTCCCGAATAGCGAAAAATGGCTTTCATTTCATTAACCGAATCAAATCCTTTTAAAACTGGTATAGCGAGTAATTCTTGCTCCTCTTTTAATCCCAATAAAAGACCACAGCTGGTTGTTGTTGTTCCTTGCGCTACAAAAACAGCATTAAAATCAACTTCGATTTCTTTTACAATCTCCTGACAACCAATCATTCCATAATAATTCGCACCGCCTTCTGGTACCAAATGCATATTTGGAAATTCGTGGGCCAGATCAGCTAAATACGATTTGTCGGGAATCATTCTGTATTCCTCTCGAGAAATAAATTTTAATTCCATTCCGAGTTCTGAACAACGCCTCAAGGTGTGATTAGAATCTTTTGTTAACTCGTCACCTCGAACAACACCTATAGACTTCAATCCGACCATTTTACACGCCGAAGCTGTAGCCAACAAATGATTTGAATAAGCTCCTCCAAAGGTGATTACGCCCTCTTTCTTGCCACTCAAACAGACTTCAATGTTGTATTTTAATTTACGCCATTTATTTCCAGAAACTTCCGGATGAATTAAATCATCTCTTTTTATATAAAATGAAATTTGCCGTTGAGACAATTTATCAATTTCAATTTTTTGAAGGAAGGAATTGCTTAAATCGATCATTTTTCACGCTTGAGTTACAAATAACGTGTAAATTTGTAACATGAGTGATGATATGTCAGGTTTTTCTAGACAAAATAAAATGGATCCCGAGGATTTTTATATGAGTCCCGATGGCTATATTATTTTCACAGAGAAATATCACTTGAAACGCGGTTATTGTTGTAAAAACAGATGCAAGCATTGCCCTTACGGGATTCATGATAAGAATAAAACAGATAAAAAATAATTTTTTTTTCTTCGCTAGAACGCCATAGGCAAGAAAACTAGTGAATTAAGGCTCACAAAATCATCTTCGAGAATTCAACAGCTTAGTCTTCGGCTTTTATACCGTTTTCTGGAAAACGTCCTTTGTACTGACTTAAGATCTTTTTAATGTGCTTAATATCCGCGTTGGAATCTCCCGTTGGTTCAAAAACACTATGAAATCCACCAATTTTCCGTTCGTAATCCATGTATCCAATATAAATTGGTACTTGCGCTTTTTGTGCAATATAGTAAAACCCTTTTTTCCAATTTGCATTATAACTTCTTGTTCCTTCGGGTGTAAAAACCATGAACATGGTGTCGTTTTCTTTAAAATGGCGCACTGCTTCATCCGTTAGGTTGTTTTTTCCTTTTCGATCTACAGGAATTCCCCCCATACGCTTCAAGAAAAAGCCAAACGGAAAAAAGAACAATTCTTTTTTAATCAAAAATCTACCTTTTACACCGAATGACATAAATGCCAATCGACCTACAATAAAATCCCAATTCGACGTATGAGGCCCCATGACAACAACGCATTTCTTCACACCTTCGGGTGTGTGCTTGTCTATTTTCCAGCCAAATAATTTAAGAAGAAACCGTGCAAATTTTCGCATGCAACAAAAGTAATCTTTTCACAATAAAAACGTACTTTTGATTTGTGAAGAAATTGAATAAAGCGTTAAAAATTGCGGCTGTACTTGTTGTACTTGTTGTTTTTTGGATATTCTATTTCGTCCTCCAATTCATCTATAGTTCCCCTGCAAATACCAACTTAAATTTTATTCCGTCAAAAGCCCATACGGTTATTGCCTTTAACGGTGATTTAGCAATAAAAACCGTTTTAAATGATTTTATTTCCTCTGAAGATGAAGACTTGCTTGATATTCTAAATGAATCAAGAGGCGACTTAAAGCAATCGACTGGTATTGACATTCTTTCGGATATCATTTTGTTTAGAGTAATTGAGAACAACAAGGAAATGACTGGATTACTTGTTAACTTAACTAGTGAAAACGATTTTAAGTCAAACTTCAACAGCAGTGCGCACGCTAGTAACTCGACTGTCGGCGTGGTTATTTTCAATGACGATCCAAAAAGCAAATCAAAATCATTAAAACTTGCTACTTCCATTCTAAAAGCTCCTTCAACAATCTACTCAAAAAAATTAGCCTCTAAACGAAAGAAGGACAATCTAATTTCGATTTGGACTCGCACTGTTGACGCTGATAACTGGAATTGTGCCAATGTCAGTATGAAAGGTTCTTCAATAAAACTAAAAGGAACGGTTGCTTTTGATAAACACATTGAATCTGATTTCACACGATTAAATGTTGACAACGCGTCTTTCAACGTTTCAGCTTACGGTATAATACCCAATGCTTTAAGTGATTCCATTGTCAAGTTTCTCCAAATTCAAAACAATACTATTTGTGGATTTTCGGCAAATTATAGATCACTTAAAATTGAACAAGAAAAGTCTTTTGAAATTGTACCTGACGGTGATTTTTTATTTCAATATGAAAAACCAATAAATATTTCAGAATTATTGCGTTCAGCGCTTGAAAACGAACTGATTACCGATTTAACGCAAGATCGCTATTTTTTTGGTGGCAAGCTTTTTTATTACAATCAAAAAACAGAAAAGTCGTTTTATATTGGACGAAGAAAAGTTGAAGATGTACATTTCAGTAAAAGCAAGTCTATAATTTCACTAGTTGGTAATCCTCGGTATTTATCAAAAATAGAAGGAAGTCCACTGATGGTTCGTTTAATGAATATTTTTCCTGCATACAGAATGGGAAACAGTCTTTCAAAATCAATCAAATCAATTGATATTGATGCTGAAATGAGTTCTGAGAAAACTGTTCAAGTTGAAGGAGCAATCCAATTTCAACATGGAAAATACGCAAGCGTAGAATTCATTCGAAACCTATTAGAGTTGCGCTAGCACGCGATTAAAGTAATCAGGAGCATCTTTCAATCGAGAGCCGTACCAAGAGAAAAATTCACCATCGACTAATACAATTTTTGCATTTGGGTAGATTTGTTGAAACTCCGCTATGTGTTTTTCACCAAATGGAAATGGTTCAGAACTTAAGAAAACGACATCTGGATTCTCTGTGCCGATGGCTTCGGGGTAGCGTGTATTTCCAGCTAGATTTTGCAACCCACAATGCTGAAGCATTGAGTTGATGAACGTATCTTTTCCAGCCAACATCATTGGTTCTTGCCAGATAAAATAAAGCACAGTTTTATTTTTTTCAATTGATTTTAAGGATCGAAATCGATTTTGTATCAGTTGAATCAATTCATTCGCTTCATATGTTCTATTGGTGATTTCTCCGACAGATTTAATCATTTCCAATGAATCGTTCAAGTCAAAAATATCGCTCATCCAAACAGGGGCAATTTCGAGTAATGCCTCAATATCACTCTGTTCGTTTTCCTCCTTATTTCCAATGATTAAATCGGGTTTGAGCAGTTTAATTCTTTCAAGATTCAGGGATTTTGTTCCACCCACGCGCTGTTTAGTTCGAAACCATTCGTCCGGATGAATGCAAAACTTTGTAACACCTACTACTTCTTTCTCTAATCCCAAGTAATGCAACAATTCTGTTTGCGAAGGAACCAAGGAAATTATACGTAAAGGAAAAGCGGGAAGAATAACCTCCCGCTTCATTTGATCTTGTATTTTAATTTCGTTTTTCAAGAATTAAGCAATTGCTTTAATTACATCTTGATACGTAATGATGTGTTTTTGATTTTCGCCATAATTTACGATTACTGCGCAAGCTCCACTAGTAAACAATTTTGAAATCTCTTCAATTGTTGCCTTTTCATTTACTTCAGGTAATGGAGCTTCCATTACATGCTTGATTGGCATTTCTTTCAATTCTGGATTCCCTAATAACTTAGCAAAAAGATGTGTATCAGAAAGTGAACCAACACACTTATTTCTGTCTCTTATACACATCTCCGAGCCCACGAGACAGGCAGAAATCTC
>OLID01000778.1_pt1 | contig 11230 bp, 15 predicted proteins | sample 1609361 | NCBI WGS metagenome assembly OLID01 (sample SAMN05416778, study PRJEB24817) | seawater metagenome | isolation source: Sea water | place: Canada:Atlantic | collected 2013-07
CGTGTTTCAAGCAACTAATTTAGTAAATAATTACCGACCAAGAAAGTCCGCGAGGGCTTTCGCAAGTAGGCAAAAAGCTAGCAATAAATTATATACGGTGTTACCCACCGTTTTTATTCCAGTTGTTTGATTATCCAATCCATTAATTCATTCGGTTCAGCAATTGACCAAGAGTGTGGATGTCTCATTCCATTTGAGCGATATCCTTTTCCCAATGCATTAATATATTCCGCATTTTCGTTTCCCAAAATTCTTAATTCATTAATCATTGCTGTTTGGTCTAATGCATTAATATCATAAAAATCAGTTTGCCTTTCTTTTAGATGCCAATCAATATCTGGGTCAGAGTAAACTCTGATAGGTATGTCAATTAGAAATTTCGCATTTCCTCCATCTTTTTCAGTTTTGGAATACATCGAATGTTTAATGTAAGCATTTGGCACTTTTTTTGGCGAACCTCCAAATTGCTTGTCAAGTTTTCCTAAATAATCTGTTGCCTCATTAACTGCTACTTCCGAAAAGTTTAAATCTTTAGTTCGTTGAAATGAATAGTAGATTCTTGACCAGTCTAATGGTGGGTCAATTCCATAAACTGCAATCGGCTGAATTGAAGTTAAATTGGAATTTTCTTTTGATATTTCAACATATCGAATTGCATTCATTCCTCCCAATGAAAAACCTCCAATTACTATTTTATCTTTAGGTGCTTGATATTTAGATATAGCATTTTTAAACGTAGTATTTAAAAATGCCATTGTAACCTTATCGAGATAGAGATTGTAATTGATAGAAGGTATTATTAATAATATACCTTTTTCGAATGCCAGTTCGGATAGTTTGACATTGTTGTTTACTACATTTTCTACACTTTGTGCAGTTGGTGGTAATAGAATTAGAGTTCCGTTAATTTTTCCTTTTGGCTTTAAAGCATAATAGAAGAGTTCGTTAGAAGTTCCATCGTTTATATACAAATATGTTTCATCGGTTATATCAATCGTATTTTTTTCAAGATTCTTTGAAAGAACTTCATTTAGATTAATTTCAGAAGTTGTCTGTCCAAAAATAGAAACTGAAATTAGAAATATTAAGATGTTTGTAATTATTCTCATTGTTTTTTTTAATGGTGGGTAACGTGTTTGTGTAAGGAAAGTTGCGTGGTTTAAGCAATGAATTTAGTAAATAAAACACAAACCAAGAAAATCTGCAAGGATTTTCGTAAGTAGGCTTTTACCAGCAATTTTTTTTACACGGTGTTGGCAATAGTTATTTTTTTATTCCGCTTTCAAATTCTTTCAGCGTTATTTTATTTTTCCGTTTAGAGTATTCTCCGTAAGCGATTCCGTTGTCATAATCAACAGTCAGATAATCAGTCCAACAAGAAAAGAAATCATAATCATCTTTTTTTCCGAGCTCCGAATTTTCTTTAATCAGAGTTGGTGCAATTAAATAATATTTTCCAACTTCAAATTCCGCAATATAAGGCCTGCATTGTGCTCCGTCATCTCCCCAAATTTTTATTCTTTTTCGTGACTCAGTTCCTTTGTACTTTTTTACTATTTCGACAGTCATTGAAAAAGGCATTTTCTTGTCATAACCCTCTATTTCGTAATCAAGAAAATCGGAATACTTAACTACTTTCACAAGTGCAACAAATTCCATTCCGCTTGCTACTCCGCTAAAAGAACAATCTCCTTCGCATTCACAGTCACAAGCAAATGAGTTGAATGAAATCAACATTATTATCAGTAGTAATATTTTCCTTAGAAACGGGTTTTTCATAATTATTGCCAAACGGTGTTGGCAAAAGTTTATTCAATTGCAAATGTTGAAACAATAACGCTCTTTTCATCTAAAGAATTAGGGTTAGTTATAATAATTCCATATTCAGTATTTCTTTCATATTCACTTACTTTCAATAAATATGATTTTTCTCCATGTTTTTTAGCTTTGAACTTTAAACGGTCAAGATTATTAGTTGAACTAGACCATATTCCATAAGATGCTAATTCCGCTACTCTTTTTTTCTTTTTTCTTTTAAATTTAAAAATATTCACGATTGACATAGGATCTGTTTCGTTGTCAACAGCTCTAACTACGATATTAATTTCAGTTTTAGGTTTATAAACTGCTTTAGAACAACAGCCATTTATTTTTATTTTTTTTTTGGTTTTAGCAACAGTTATAATAGCAATACTAACTCCAGCACTTGTTTTTAATTCAATAGTTTGTTTTTCTAAAGGTAAAATAGAATTATCAGATTTAATAATAAAAGCTTCTCCAATAAAATCTGGTTCTTGAACTTTGTCTTGTGAATAAATAGAGATTGATGCTAAAATTAATAATTTTAAAAATAAATTTTTCATTAAATGTTTTTAATAATTTGATATTTGCTTACTCTTTAAAAGATTTTCAGCTTCCTCTTAATTTTTGCCAACGGTCTAGTGTATGATTTCGTTGCGTGTTTAAGCACTAAAGTTAGCAAATAAATCACAGATAGAAAGTCCGCGAGGACTTTCGTAAGTTGGCTAGAACTAGCAATTAATTTTATACGGTGTTGTGCTTTCGTACATTTTTTACTTAATCCTAAAATATCTATTTACCTTATTTTTGTATTCTAAATATTCAGTTTTATGAATTGTTTCCAAATATTTTTCTTCTTCTAAAATCATTTTATGAAAAACCACTACAAGTATTAAGTAAAATACAATCAAGATAATTGATGGAAAAATTAGAATGTATCCTAAAATTAAAATATTGTAAGATAAAAAATATGGATTTCGACTAATCTTGTAAATTCCAGTTGTGATTAAATCTGTTTTTTGGTCATATTTAATTCCTACTCTCCAAGAATTTTTCATTGCAATCAAAGCTGATATTCCAAGAATAAATCCGATTAAAATAAATAATAGTCCAATTATTCTTATTTGTGGATATTCTGATAAATCAAATTCTATCATCCAATCTGGTTGAAGTCGAATAATTCTTAACAAAATTAATACATAAATTAAGGTTGAAATAATAATTGATATTTTCAGTTTTACAGACTTTCCTTTAATTGACTGTTTAGTAGCTATAAAAGTCTTGATATTTCTAATTGCAAATGCAAGAATGAAAAAGACTAGAATAAGAATTAAAAAAGTTTTCTCAATCATTAGTACTCTTTATTCCAGTTAGGTAATTTTCCATAAATTTCATAAAATTGTTGAATAGTTTGTCCTTCAACCATTGCTGGTATATCTGAGTTCTCATTATCAAAGGTCTCATACCAATAAATATCTAAAGCCTCTATTTCCTCAATAATTATTTGTTTATTCCAAGCTCTACTTCTAATTTCTCCAAACTGCTTTCCATTAACAATTCTATCATAAATACCACCTTTTCGAGTTTTTATCATTCCGTTTTGAGTGATTTTTCCTGTAGAACCTATATAAGTCAATTCTACTTTTCCTTTTTTAAGAGCATATATCAAATAGATTCCTATTCCACTTTTCGGAGCATTACAAATCTCTCGTAGATTATCATTTTTCTCATAAAAGAAGTGTCCTTTTGATTTGTATTTTTCTAATATATTAAACATTTTCGTTCGGTTTTTCAGGTATGAAGCACAACGGTCTTGTGTATGAAACGTAGCGTATAAATAAACGCTAACTTTTCGGATTTAGCAAGAGCCGAATTTTTTATTTTTATGTTTAATTTTCTTTTATAAATATAACCAAATAAAAAATTTGGCGTACTTTGTAAATATACAAAAACCTCTCGTAAAGCCTATAATAGCTATGTTTTATACACGTTGTTGGCAACTGGCTTATTCCCACCAATCTTTATAATCATCAGTGCCTTTGTTTCTTATTATTGCTTTATTAGGAACTTGGTTTTTTAATGCAATATCCAACCAACCTTTATTCAAATATTTTTCAGATACGCTAAATTCTCCAGCTCCAATATCAAAGTCTCTGTTTGCAATTGGAACTCTATAATCAGCCCAATTGCAATTTTTCTCTTTGTCAGTTGAGTAGCTTTTCCAAACTCCAACGAAAGCATTGTTTATATATCCATCCGAAATGAATTCTATGTTATCATATACAATTTGGTTTTTGGAATTCAAGTACCATTTTGAATAGAGTTTACCTTTAAAAATTCCGCTATGTTTTTGCTCTTTACTTTCGTAGAATTCGTAATCAGCTATTAAAATTCCTTGAGTTTTGATTCCTTTGTCGGCATATTCGTCATCCACTCCAAAGTGCAATTCTTTAACTTCTCTAATTTCATTTATGACTATGTTTCCATAAAATTCGCAAATGTTGTCTTTAACATTAGATTTACCATAAACATTATATAGGAATGGGCCATTTGAAATTCTAAATATTGAAATCAATTTGATTGATATTCTTTGATGTTCGTCACCAATTATTCCATAAATATTTTGGTTTTCAGTAACTGACCATATATTAGAAAAATCATAATCAAATGACTTGTACTTTTCCAAAACATTTTCAGATTGATAATCAACTTCTAAATCGAAACTTTCCTTTATTCTATCAAGAGTTTGTCCGATTGAAATATTCGAGATAAAAAGTAATATGATTAATATTCGTGTCATTTTTTTTGCTTGTTGCCAACGTGTTTGTGTAAGGAAAGTGCGTTTTAAATACTCTTATACTTTCCGATTAATAAATATAATAAATTAGAAAAGATGAAACATATAAATAAGAACAGAATTAAGCAATTTTTTTTACACGGTGTTGGCAACCGTTACTTTTTAGATTCAAGCTGTAATTGTTCTCTAATATAGTCGTTCAATTCAGACTTATTTATTCCTAGGTATTTTTCAATCGCTTTGTAGTAGTCCTCATCAGTTTTTCCACTTGACATAAATTCCTTGAGTAAATTCCAACTACCTTTTTCTAATATTTTTCTTGCTATTAGTCCGCCCAAAACATAATGATAAGAAGTTTCGCTATCCAAGTTTGTTAACTTGAGCATATCGTTCAGGTCTATTTCAGGGTGTTTCTGTAAATAGAAGTCTGTTCGTTTTATATGCCAATCCAAATTATTCCCACGACTTCCGCCTAATAATGTGGCTATTCCTTCAGAAACCCAAAAATGCTTGTTTGGAAAATGTTCGTCTATTTGAACGTGAAAAACTTCGTGCGGATAGTATTCTCCTAAACCACCACAATAAACTTTGTCGTCAGTTGCTTTACCACTTGGCTTTGATTCTCCGCCCATTCCTATGTAATAATCAAATCCTTTTAGTTTTTGGATTTCATCATAGTCGTCAGCGAGATAATATTCAAATGGTTTCGGTTGCACTCCAAAATTCTCACAAGTCTCATTTATAAAATCAATGAGTTTTTGAGCCTTTTGGTAGTCGAACTTATGGTATGCCGGATAATAAAAATCCACAACACCAAGCCTTGTGCAATTCCAATTTTGTTTGTTTACAGTCAAGGCATTGAATAATTTGAACGTTCCGTTTTCCTTTTTTACAAAATAGTTTGCTATTGCTAAAACGTATGGGCTTCCATCTTCTTTGCAATAGGAAAATTGGGCTTTAATTTGGTAGATGTTATTTCTGAATTTTATGCTCAAGATATGAACTGGAAATCCCATATAAAGCGAAGGCTGAAATTCGCTTTCCAAGAAGTCATAATTTTTATGTTTCTGTTGTTCTTCACTATTCCAAAATGGATTTTTTGCTTTGTTTTGTGGATTTGAAGCCAAATAGTTTTCAAAAAGCATCATTACTTCTTTAGTTTCCATATTTGTTGAATCAACAATGTGGTTATATGTCACATTTTGTCCAAAAGCATTAATGTTGAATAAAAGAAGAATTATGATTTTAAGCTGTTTCATTCTAATGGTTGCCAACGTGTTTGTGTATGATTAGTGGCGTGTTTAAACACCTAATTTAGTAAATAAAAACTGAATAGAAAGTCCGCGAGGACTTTCGTAAATTGGCTAAAACCAGCAATTAATTATACACGGTGTTCTACGCAGTTTTTATTTTCAATTGTAACCTTCAGTTCGATGTTTGTCCGAAATTGTAGGTTCTGCATAACCAATAATTTCAGTATTTTCCATTCGGTCAAGTTCCTTTTTAATTGGTTTATAATCCAAATTCACAGGAATTTCCATTGAGAAATATCCTTCATTTGCTTTTTCTGATTCGCAACCTAATTTAAAAAATATATCACGAATAGTATTGGTTTCAATCTTTTTGTCCATAATGACAACTTGAACAACAGTTCGACCTGAATATTCAACAGTTTTTCTAAAAGTCAGAATTTGTTCGGTTTCGTCAAATTCTGCAAACACAATGTCTTCTGATGCAACCAAAGGAATATAAAAAGGTATGTTGTTAATTTTATACAATCCTTTTTCTTGATTAACAATATCTGCCCAAACAGTTTCCACCATTTGCTCGTCAAAAATGTTGCTATAAAAATTGAATAGAATCTTTACTTTTTTATCCACTTTAATTTTTTGTTATTAATTTAAATACCGAGTTGTCAATCATATTTTTTAATTCCGAGTATGTAATTCCATTCAGTTCAGTTTTTCCGTTTTTAGGTCTATAAATTTCCGCTTTGGATTCAGTTCCGTTTTGATAAATCCAATTATATAAATCCGTTGAACCTTTCTTTTGAGTTCTGATATTAATTCGTTTCCAATTTTTCTCAATTATTCCAAATTCAGACGTTGTTTTGTTTACAATTAAATCTCCATTTTCAGATTCATAATATATTTCTTGAAGGTCGCCATAATGGTCTTCAATTTCCATTGCATAAAGTCCAAAACCAATAAACCCAATAATTCCAATTAAAGCAATAATTGTTGTCAGAATTATGATTTTTAGTCGTCTTTTCATTGTTTTGTCAAATTGCGTAGAACGTTTCGGCTATGGTTAGTACGGGATTTAAAAGTAATTAATTTCCGATTAAGCACTTAGCCAAAACTTTTTATTTTGTTTTATCTTTTTCTTTATAAAGCCAAATCAAAAAGATTTGGCGGACTTGTTTAAAAGCTCTAAACTTCGGGTTAAGCACCAGAACCCGTATTAATTATAGCCATTGTTGTGCTTAGTTTTTATTTTATATACTCTAATAATTTCTTGTTTGAAAAAATAATAGGTTTCTTTTCTACGCTAACAGGAATAATAGATTCTTTTTCAAAAAAAAGCAAAGTGAATCGGAACTCTGTGTTTTTCCAATATTCAATTTCCTTATTTATTTGAGATATTAAAGGTTTTCTATAAAGTAAAAAATCTAAAAAGTCTATATGTGAGTTGAATATCAGATTATCTTTTTGCCCATATGAAATTTCCTTTCCAATTGTTTTCCATTCTATTTCACAGTTTTTCTTCAATTTTAGTTTTAGTTGACTTTTTGATTGTTCAACTGCTGTCTCAATAAATTTTTGAGGATTAGTAATTTCATACCAAGAATTGTATCCTAAATCGTTCATCTGTTTTTCTATCTTTGGTAATGAAGCATCTTTCATTAGTGAACAGCAAAATATGTAACTGTTCGGTACTTTGATATTCTCATTTAAGTTTAGTGTCCCACCTTTATCAATTTTAATTCCGCTTCCTTTTACACCACCATTAGTAATCCATTCAAATTCTTCTTTTGAAAAACTAATGTCTTCTTTTTCGTTTACAAAAGTATAACTCGAACCGTTACCCTCAGAAGGGTCTGCAATAAATTCATTATCAGATTCTTTATAATAGTCTAATGTTCCAAATTGAATTGTATCACAGTTTTTCGGGTGAAATTTTTCATCACAATATTTAATCAATTTCATTTTGGTGTCAATTGAGTAATTAAGCACAACGTGTTTGTATATGGTTTGTTGCGTGTTTCAAGCAATTAATTTAGTAAATAATTACCGACCAAGAAAGACCGCGAGGACTTTCGTAAGTAAGCAAAAGCTAGCAATAAATTATATACGGTGTTACCAGCTGGCTTTTATTATTCAATCACTACATTTTGTTCAGATGTTGTAGTTATTTTCATTTTCATAGTCATTTTTTCATTGACCTTAATTGTCATATCCATTGGTAATTTGGATTTGTATTTTGTTAAATAATTTTCTTTAATATCAAATTCCGATATTCCAGTTCCAGTTCCACTTGCAACTACATTTAATTGCTCTTGACTTATATCCAAACCTACAGTTTGTTTAATGTCAAAAAATGCTTTTCCATTTTTAATTTCAGTTAGTAAATATTCCATATTTATTTTCACAGAAATTGGATTCATACCTTCCATCGGAATTGTCATTGGAATTTCACTATTAAATGATTCTCCAACTTTCATTGGTTTTTCGGGAAATTCAATTGCTTGTTGAACACTTTCTAAAGTGGTTTTCAATACATTCCTCATTTGTTGAGAAACTTTGTCTCCAATTATGGTATCTATTTTGAATTTATTTTGAATGTCATATTTTCCTAAAATTTTCATTCCAGAATATGGTTTTTCTTCTGTCGTTGTTTTTCCGCTAATAGTTTTAGTAGTAATCATTTTTCCATATTCCATTGTTGCAGAAAACTCTCCATTTTCGTCAAGATTTTGAGTGTTAATATCAGTCGCCATATTTGTTTCACTTTCCGTAATCATTGGCAATTCAATTCCTTGACTTTTTATTCTATCAATTATCTCTTGGTCAGCAATAAATTCAATTTCCGTGTGAGAAGTTGTTTTGACTTGGGTTTTGTATTTTTTACTTGGTTTGAATTTAGTTTTGAAAATAACGCTTTCTTGAGCGCAACTTGTTATCGATATTAAAATCAATAAAATAAAGGTTAAATTTTTTATCATAGGTTTTTGTTCAGCTTGCTGGTAACGTGTTTGTGCATGATTTTGTTGCGACGTTATTAGACTAAAATACTAAAAAAACAACCAACATTGGAAGTGTCCGAGGATTTTCCGCAAGGAAAATCAACCAGCAATAAATTATGCACGTTGTTGGCACACGTATTTTATTTTTAATATCTATAATGTCCAATAATTTTATAATCAAAAAGACAGTCCGCTAAAACCTGTCCTCCGCCAATATTGTGAACAATTAAATTCCGCTTTCCATCTGCTGATTTTTTGTTGACTACAATTCCGATATGTGTTATTGCTCCACCTAAATTCCAACAGACTATGTCTCCAGGCAAATAATTTTCTGCTTTATAAGAGATTGTTTTTTCAGCACCTTTCCGTTTAAAATATGTCATTAAATTCGGAACTCTTCTATGGTCAATATTTTTATCAGTTGTTTTAAGTCCCCAGATTTTCGGATAAACACCGAAGTTAGCTTCCATATCTTCGTGGATGTTTTTCTGTAAATCAATTCCGATTTTTCGGTAAGCGCGTATTACAACATCTGTGCAAACTCCTTTTCCATATGGCACATCACCATTTGGATAATCAATAGAGAAGTAGCTTGGGTCATAAACAACTTTTTGTTTTGTCAATTCAAGAGCGCTATCAGACAATTCAATTTTTTTTATTAGCGTTTGTGAAAAACAAAGATTAAGGCTAAAATATAATATTATTATAACTGCTTTTTTCATATGTGTGCCAACGTTGTTGTATATGGTTTGTTGCGTGTTTTAAGTAACTAATTTAGTAAATATTTACGGACAAAGAAAGTCCGCGAGGACTTTCGTAAGTAGGCAAAAACCCAGCAATAAATTATATACGGTGTTAGCATTTCGTTGTTTTTATTCAGACTTTTAATATTTCGACTTAATTCTAATTTCCGATTATCTTACATTTGAGTAAATTCAGCCAACGATTTGTTCCGTAAACTTTTTCAGTTCGGATTGAGTGAGTGATTTCGCAACTTGCTAAATTCCGCATTCTGTTCGGTTTCTATTTTTCATTTTTCTTTCTGTTTTTTATTAATGAAACTAAACCGTGAACTGAAACCCCAAATAGAATAAGGTATAAACTATTTCGAGTCAGAGGTCTTTCAATTTGTTCAGTTGGTAGTTCTGTAAAGAAACCATAAATAACTAAAATAGTCGCAAAAAACATAACTCCAGAAGCAAAAATTTGTACTGTTTTTAAATATTTAATTTCTGAAATTTTGAAATGTGTACCAAGTGAAACATTAATTAAACCAAATAGTAAAATATATAAATGTCCAGCTCTAAATAGTGCTCTATTCATTAATTCCATATTTTTCAGATGGTCAAAATTATGATGCATATATTGTCCAGTAAGTAGAAAAGCTATTATTATAGTAATTCCGAAATAAAAATGAATTTTCCCAAGCATACTTATTATTCTAATTTTTCATTTTTTTTAATTTCCGTAAACTTGCTCTCCAATGAATGCTAACGTTGTTGTATATGGTTTGTTGCGTGTTTCAAGCAATTAATTTAGTAAATAATTACCGACCAAGAAAGTCCGCGAGGACTTTCGAAAGTAAGCAAAAGCTAGCAATAAATTATATACGGTGTTGTGCGTTCGGCTTTATTCATTCTTTTTATTTTCAAATTCAGTTATTAACTTAGTACATTCATTATGGTCTGAAACGTATCTGTCACTATCAAATTGTGATTTATAATATTCATAGTATTTGTCATATTTATTTCCGAAAATTTCGTTCCACGCTTTGTCTTGATTTTCAGTCAAAACTATATTTTTAGCAGAAGCAATTACAATTATTCTTTCGCCTGGTTTTTCAGTGTCAAGATTTGATTTCCAAAAGTGAAATACAATTTCAATTCTATTACTCTCTATTTTAGAAACTTGTTCGTAAAGATATTCATCTAATTTTAAAGGCTCAATTTCAATTAAGTTTCCGAAATCATCTACTTTATTATACTCAAGCTTTAAATTTCCTTTTAGTTCAATTTTTATTGGAAAAGAAATATAGTCTGGGTCAATGGAAAGTTCAAATTTGTCAATTATAGAATGAGCGAAAACATAAGTCGAAAAGTCATTTAATTCTATTAATAAACTATCATTTCGATTGATAATATTTATTATCCAACTATCGTGAAGTTTGCAGATTAAATATTTATTAAAAACTCCTAATTCCGCGGAATTTTTGGTCAAAAAGTCAGAATACAAATCTGTGTCGAAAATCGATTCTTCTAAATCAACAAAATCGTCCGCTAATAATGGTGCTATTTCCTTAATGTTTCTTTTCGTGTTCATAGGTTCGTTCAGCTGTCTAGTCCTGAAATATGGCTACAGGTTAAAATTGAATTTACGCTGATAATTTA
>OLID01000781.1_pt1 | contig 11213 bp, 6 predicted proteins | sample 1609361 | NCBI WGS metagenome assembly OLID01 (sample SAMN05416778, study PRJEB24817) | seawater metagenome | isolation source: Sea water | place: Canada:Atlantic | collected 2013-07
CTACACAGAGTAGATCGTCGGCAGCGTCAGATGTGTATAAGAGACAGGTCAAGCAGCGGATCCGGCTCATACACCGGTTCAGGCTCAGGTTCAGGTCCTGGCCCCGGCTCGTATTCCGGTTCGGGCTCAACCTCGGGCTCCGGTTCATAGACCGGCTCAATTTCCGGCTCGGGCTCATAGTCCGGATCAATTTCGGGCTCGGGCTCATAAACCGGATCAATTTCTGGCTCGGGTTCATAATCCGGATCAATCTCAGGCTCCGGGTCGTAGTCCGGCTCAATCTCTGGCTCCGCCATCGCTTCCCAGGTCAGCGCAGGTTCCGAAAATTCTTCGGTATGAACCACGGTCGGGCGTATGGACTCCACTGGCGCCACATTTTGCAGCAGCTCATCCAGGACATCGTCAAGTTCGGCTTCCTCGCGGACACGCTGTTTTGGCGCGGCCGCTACCTCGGTTGCCTCGTCGGTTTCAGCGCTGTACCCGGACCCGGCTGCCTCCTGGTCGTTGCTGCGCCGAATCTTTTCACCAAACACATCGGTATCATCGTCGTCTGTGTCATCGTCAGCGACGTCATCGACGAACCCGTCATTGACCAGGTCATCATCAATCAGGTCATCGTCCCTGTCAGCCACAAAACTGAACGCCGGCTCCTCAATAGCCGGCTCTTCGATCGGCTCATCAAGCGGGCCGTCCTCCAGTTCGTCCCGTTCTTTCAGCATGGGTTCTTCATATGTCATATCATCTGCCGGTTGTTGGTCCTCTTCCAACTCTGACAACATTTCTTCGTCAAAATTGCCATCACCGACATTCACCAGCGGCTCTTCGTCAAACAGAGGCTCTTCATCCTCGGCCTGCGCCTGCTGCTCATGGGACGCCTGCTGCTCAAAAAGGGCCTGTTCGTAGTCGGCCGGATCATCCCGGTCTTCCTGACGCGGCTGTTCGGTGACGCCCTGCTCCGCATCCATGCCTTCGTCAATCAGCACGGGCTCGTCGGCGGGGGCAAAATCCAGCTCTGCGGAATGCTGCGCTGTCTGGGTCACGGGCGACTTATCGGCCATGGGCGTTTCATCCGCTACCGGCGTTGCCTTCACGGCCTCATCAGCCCTGGCTGTTGATTGGGCGGCAGCGACGGCGGGCGTGCGAGCACCGGTGCGGGACAGATTGGTTTTCAGACCCTTGGCGCCGGGACGCAAGGTGGAGGGTTTACCGGTTGCCGTAGCATTGGCCCTGGCTTTTGCAGCATGTGCTGAATTCTGCCTCAGCACCTCGGCGAAGGAGCGCTCTACCTGACGCGCGCCACCATTGGGCAGCTCGCGCATTTCTATCTCGTCCAGGTCGTATTCGGGAATGTTTTTTTCCAGAGCGATCTTGATCTGCCCGCGACGGGAACGCAGCGCCACATACAGGCCGCGCAGCACCACGACCACGATGGTCAGGATCAGAATAAGAATCAGCAGTTCCCGTAAACCCATTGTTTACTTTTTCCTTTACATTGCCGCCAGTTCGGCGGCCTCTTCAATATCGACCGCCACAATCCGCGACACGCCCGGTTCATGCATAGTAACACCCAACAGCTGGTTGGCGATTTCCATGGTCAGCTTGTTGTGCGTGATGAATACGAACTGCACGGTGTCGGACATTTCTTTTACAAGTCGACCATAACGCCCTACGTTGGCATCATCAAGCGGCGCGTCAACCTCGTCGAGCATACAGAATGGCGACGGGTTGAGCCGGAAGATGGAGAACACCAGCGCAATCGCGGTCATCGCTTTCTCACCACCGGACAACAGGTGGATGGTGCTATTGCGCTTGCCCGGGGGCCGCGCCATGATCGCTACACCGGTGTCGAGCAGGTCTTCGCCGGTCATGTCCAGATAGGCGTGACCGCCGCCGAACACCTTGGGGAACAGCTCCTGCAGGCCGGCGTTGATCTTGTCGAAGGTCTCTTTAAAGCGTGTGCGGGTTTCCCGGTCGATCTTGCGGATGGCATTTTCCAGCGTCAGCAACGCACGATCCAGGTCGTCGTTTTGTGCATCCAGGTACACCTTGCGCTCGGACTGCTGCTCATATTCCTCGATCGCCGCCAGGTTGATGGCACCCAGGCGCTGCACGCGGTTGCCGATGGCTTCCAGTTCGTCTTCGCAGCCCTGCTGGGTCAGATCGTCGGGCAGATTGGCAAGCACGGTATCCAGATCGTAACGCGCTTCCTTTAACTGTTCGGACAGGGCTTCGCGCTTGACCAGGTCGCCTTCGGTTTTCAGGCGATTCTCCATCATCTGCTCACGCAGGCCGCCCGCTTTGCGTTCGAACCCGGCTCTGTCTTGTTCCAGCGCGCGCAACTGGTGCTCGTTCTCGTCGGCGGCTTTTTTGGCCGCGTTCATCTTGTCTTCCACTTCCAGGCGGTTCTGCAGCAGCGTTTCCAGCTCCATGCGTTTGCCTTCCAGCGGCATGTCGGATTCGTTGAGCTGCTTCTCGATGGACTCGATGCGCTCTTTGGCGCGCAGCACCTGGGTGTTCATGCGTGCCATGGTGTCGCGCATGGAGGTGATCTGTGAGCGCAACAACTGCTCACGCACACTCAGCTGGTGACTGTGATCCTTGTCGTGCCGGGCCTGCTGGCGGATCTGATCGAGGCTGCCGCGCAACGAATCACGCTGCTGCATCAGGGTTTCGCGGCGCTCTATGTCCTGTTCCATGGCATCCAGAGCGTTCTGCAGATTCTCGCGCGAGCGGGCTATGTTTTCCTGCTCCACTTCCAGCTGCTTTTCCAGCTCTTCCAGTTCGTGCTGCAGACGCTGGCGACGCTGGGTGGTCTGTTCTTCCTTCATGATCTTGGCGCTGAGCCGGGATTTCAGCTCGCTGTACTCGCGGCTGATCTGGGCAATTTCGCGCTGCACATTCTCGCGCTCGCCTTCCAGATCACGCAAGGCTTCGCGGCTGGCCTGCTGGCTCTCCAGTAGCTCGTCGGCCTGCTGCTGCAGAATCTCCATCTGCTCGCTGAGGCGACTCATCTCACCCTTACGCGCCAGCAGACCTTCGCTGGCATCCACGGACTTGCGTACACGGATCCAGTTGCGGCCCAACCACAGACCCTGCGGCGTCACCACCGAATCCGAGCCGGACAGTGACTTGCGCGCAGCCAGGGCCTCGTCCAGGGTATCGGCGATGTAGATGCCCTGCAGCAGAGCGCTGACGTCGAAGTCGGCGGTGATTTTGTTACTCAGGGGAACCAACGCGTTGTCCGCGGCTGATGCTGTCCCGGCAGGTGTCTGCATGCCTTTCACGGTTTCCAGCAGGGCCAGCACCCCTGACGGCAGCTCTACCAATGCGCCGGCCACAGAATCAAGGTCTTCGACACACACGGCCTGCAGCGTATCACCCAGCACCGCTTCCACGGCGGGTTCCCAGCCAGCAGCTACTTTTATACGTTCGCCCAGGCGGCTACCCTGGTCCAGGGATTTATCTGCCAGCCAGCGGTTGAGTTTGTCGTCGGTCTGCCCGAGGGCTGATTTCTGCAGGGACTCCAGTGACGCAAACTGGCCTTTGTAGCGTTGCAGCTCACTGCGCGCCTGGTCCAGTTCATGGCCCAACTGCTGGCCCTTGCCGCGTTCCTGCTCAATCTGCGAGGCCAGCTCGGAATTGCGGGTCTGTTTGCTGTCGAGCTGGTCTTCCATGGCGGAGATCTGCACGGACAGCTCGTCGATGGCATCCTGCTCGGGGTTTTCACCCAGCGCCTGGCGCTCCTCACGCAGCCGGCCGCGACGCTCCACACCACGCTCGACAATCTTCTCCAGTTGCTGGATGCGCGACTGCTCGACCTCGGCCAGTTGCCGGGGTTCTTCCGAGCGCTGGCTGAATTCATCCCAGGTCTGCTGCCAGGTCTGCATCTGCTCTTCGGCATCTTCAAGCTTGATGGCGGATTCTTCCTGGGCGTGCTCGGCCAGTTCCAGCTCCGGCGCCAGCGTCGCCAGCTCGTCTTCCAGGGTGGCAAGTTTCTGCACGTCAGCCTGGGCTTCGCTTTGTGACTGCTGGAAATTGCGCTGATTCTCATCAAGATCCTGACGCAGCTGTTTCATGCGTTCAATATGATGCTCGATGGATTGTTCGATACGGGCGATGTCGCCGCCCAGGCTGTAGTAACGGCCCTGCACTTCGCTGAGCTCGTCATTGAGATCGGTGTGCTTGAGCAGCAGCTCTTCGTGCCGCGCATCCAGGCCACGCTGTTCGGCTACGACCGACTCGATCTGCAGCTCCAGCTCCTTGATCACGCCCTGTTTGGACTGCACTTCGGTGTCCAGTGCACGCCAGCGCAAAGCATCATATTGTGCTTTAAGATCACGCTCCTGTGCCTTGTATTCTTTGTATTTTTCTGCCGCCTGCGCCTGCCGGTGCAGGTGCGCCAACTGCCGCGTCAGCTCGTCGCGGATGTCGGTCAGACGCTCCATGTTTTCGCGGGTACGCTTGATGCGGTTCTCGGTGTCGCGGCGGCGCTCCTTGTACTTGGAGATGCCGGCAGCCTCTTCAATGAAGATACGCAGTTCTTCGGGTTTGGACTCGATCAGGCGCGAGACCATGCCCTGCTCGATAATGGAGTAGCTGCGCGGACCCAGGCCGGTGCCCAGGAAAATATCGGTAATGTCACGCCGGCGACACTTGGTGCCGTTTAGCATGTACATATTGGTGCCGTCGCGGGAGACTTTGCGCTTGATGGAGATTTCCGCAAAGCTGGCGTACTCGCCCTTGATGCGGTTGTCGCTGTTGTCGAAGATCAGCTCGATGCTGGCCTGCCCGACCGGTTTGCGGTTGCCCGAGCCATTAAAAATGACATCGGTCATGTTCTCGCCGCGCAGGTTTTTGGCAGAGCTTTCGCCCATCACCCAGCGCACCGCGTCAATGATGTTGGATTTGCCGCAGCCATTGGGGCCGACGACCGCTGCCAGATTGCTGGGAAAGCTAACCGTCGTGGGGTCCACAAACGATTTAAAGCCTGCCAGTTTGATACTTTTTAAACGCATTTAGAGGTCTGCCAACGATCCGTTGTTTGTTGTTCTGCCGAAAGACGGAAGTGTAGCCGATTTTTGCTGGCAGCGTACAGCGGGCTTAAAGGGGACGGAGGGATTTAGCTTAAGGGCACCACCACCTCAACCTCCCTGCCCGCATCCCTCGCCATTTCCAGCAATGCCTGCTTGAATGCCTCCCGCGCCTCACCTTCACCATGCACAATGCGAATCTGCCGAGGCCATCGCTGCATGCCGCGCACAAAGTTCAACAGATCCTGCTGATCAGCATGGGCGCTGTACCCACCTATACTGGTAATCGGGCACGCGACCTTCACCGTTTCGCCCTCTATCTCTACCGATGCCTCTGCACCGGCTGTCAGCTGCTGCAGCTGATGACCCAATGTGCCACGGGCCTGGTAACCGACAAATAGCACATCGTGCACCGGATCCGGCAGCATGGCCTTCAGGTAATTGACAATGCGCCCGCCGGCGGCCATGCCACTGGCGGCAATGACCACCGCCGGTTGGCGGGTTTTGGCGAGGTAGGCGACAGTCTGCAGATGCTCTTCGTGGGAGTCAACGGTGTACAGGCTGTCAAAATCCAGCGGATGGCGGCCGGCCGCTATCAGATCCTGCGCCTCGGCATCCCAGAACGGCTTGAGTTCGCGATAGACGGCAGTGAACTTCGCCGCCAGTGGTGAATCGACAATTACCTGCAGGTCCGCCCAGGCCGAATCGTGACTCTGCCTGCCTTCGTGGATCAGGCTCTCAAGTTCGTAAAGCAGCTCCTGCGTGCGACCGATGCTGAACGCCGGGATCATCACCGCGCCCCGATTCTCCAGCGCGTGGCTCACCACATCGTGCAAACGCTGTCGGCGCGTTTCGCGGTTTTCGTGCAGGCGGTTACCGTAAGTGCTTTCAATCACCAGGGTATCGGCGCGTTCGGGAGATTCGGGCGCCGGTAGTAACGGCGCATGGGGCGCGCCCAGATCGCCGGAGAACACGGTACGGTGCGAGCGGTCCTGTTTCAGGTAGTGCGTGTCGATCTCAATATAGGCCGAACCGAGGATATGGCCGGCGCGCTGCAGCCGGATGCGGACGCCGACGTCATCTGATTCCGCAACACTGTGCCACTGCCGGTACGGCAAAGCCACCAACTGCCTGCCCACCGTCTCCAGAAAACGCTGAATCAGCGCCTCATCACGCGTGAAACCGACCTTCAGCGCGTCTTCAATGACCAGCGGCAACAGCCGCGCCGAGGGTTCACTGCAGTAGATGGGACCGGAGAACCCGGCAGCCAGCAGATATGGCAGGCGGCCAATGTGATCAATATGCACATGCGTAACCAGCAGCGCCCTGACTGCGGAAATATCAAAGTCGATACGGTGAATATCGAGGTTGTCACCCTGGGCATCGCGCCCCTGGAACAGACCACAGTCGACCAGAAAATGCAGATCCGGCGCCGCCAGGTAGCGATGGCAGCTGCCGGTTACGCCGGTGATGGCGCCGTGATGTTCAAACTTTGGATAGTCTTCCATACCCTTAGCTTAGACTATATGAAAAGGGGACGGAGGGATTTACGCGTAAATCCCTCCGTCCCCCTCAAGATCACAGGCTGATGGTATAACGGACGTAGTAGTCAACCTCGTTGCGCTCGCGCACGGCGCTGCTGCGCTGGATCAGATCTTCGCGTTCACGCAGGCGGAACTGGAAGGTGTGACCGGACATCGGCCGCCAGTTGTAACGAAACTCGGTCAGCGACTGGTTGTTGGTGAAATCGGTGGACAGCAGCCAGCCGGCGTCGTTTTCACCGTGCACCAGACCGATGCTGTGCCCGGGCGCCACATCCATGACGTTAAGGGAAATCTGCCAGGCGTTGCCGTCGCTGTCACCCAGGCCCGGCAGACCCATGGCCGCCAGTGTCGGGGTATCCGGTGCGTGGCCCACTTCGGCGCCAGCCACAAAGCGGCTTTCACCAGGCAGCTGCCACTGCAGACCCAGACGGGCGCTGACCGCTACGTAGTCGGTTCTGTCGCCGGCCGCCACGCCGTTGTAGTACAACGCTGACGGGATGATGGTGACGTCCACAGAGCGCTGCAAAAACAGGCCGTCTTCGTCAGACTTGTCGATGGACGCGTAATAAGTTGCGCGGCTTTGTGACGACTGATAGTTCAGCGGCGCACGGCGAACAGTCGTGGGACCATCTTCAGTGGCATGCTCAATGATGAAGTTGTATTGCCAGCCATTGTCGGCATTAAAGCGGCTGTGCAAACCATCGGTCCAGCTCACGTTCCAGCTGTTGGAATTCAGGCGGCTCATGGACTTTGACGGCACACCGACCAGCGCGTTGCTGAACTGGAAGCGGCCCACTTTGTGGTCCCAGTTGCCGTAGCGGGCGCGCAGGTACAGTTCATCAACGGTCATGTCACCGGCTTCGATGCTGGAAGCACCCTCGGGCAGCTCCGTATAAAACTTCAGATCACCGCTGAAATCGCTGTCGTTGCCGGTTGCCGCCAGACGGCCCTTGACGCTGTACACATCGGAAATGGTCCACAGCGCACCGGCCCTGACACGCAGATTGAACTGGCTGTCATCAATATTGGTGCCGTTACGTTCATCCCGGTCAAAACTGGCAAATCCGAAGCGCAGGTCTCCGGAGAAATCGACATCCTGCGCGACCGCAGCGGTGCTGAGCATTGGCAACAGTGCCAACCCCAGCCAAGATTTATGATTCACAAAGCTCTCCCCTTTGCTGGCCGCTGAAGTCCATCTTCGATGAGCTTGTTCAGCAGCCCTTATAGCGTGAAATATTTAGAACAGTTAAGTAGTTGTCACATGTCCGTTTGAAGACAATAGCAAGACAACTGCGTGTCATTTTAACAACAGTTACATGACATAAATGTGACAGTGTGATTTCGTTCGTCCCCTCGCCTGCCGCGCCACTGACCACAGGGCGCTGAAAAACGTAGGCGAGGCCGCCAGTGCGAGGCACAAACACGCGCAGCTTTCGCAGCGAAGCGAAGAACATGCCCTCCGGGCAAGTGGCTTCAGCCACGTTTCACCGGAGTTTACGACCAGTAAATGAGCATTCTAAGCTTGTTTGTAACGAAGCAATGGCAACGATGGTAGTTTTTCAGCGTCCTGTCAGATCAGACACGGCAAACCGCGGATACCACAGTAACCTGCCGGATTCTTCGCCAGATACTGCTGGTGATACTCCTCGGCGTAATAGAAGTCGGCCAGCGGGTCAATTTCTGTAGTAATGACACCGGCGCCCGCCTCGTCCAGCCGCGACTGCGCGTCCGCCCGGCTGGCGTCGGCCTGCCTTTGCTGTTCCTCGGATACCGTGTAAATGGCCGAGCGATACTGCGTGCCCCGGTCATTACCCTGCCGCATGCCCTGGGTCGGATCGTGCGAGCCCCAGAAGGCTTTCAGCAGCGCGTCATAACTCACCTGAGCCGGATCAAAGAACACCCGCACTACCTCGGTATGGCCGGTGGAACCGCTGCACACTTCCTCATAGGTCGGATTCGGCGTAAATCCGCCGGCATAACCTACCGCCGTGCTGTACACCCCCGGTATTTTCCAGAACACCCTTTCCGCGCCCCAGAAACAGCCCAGACCAAACACCGCTTCCTGCAGGCCTGCGGGCACCGGCGGCACGATGGTGTTGTCATTGACAAAATGTCGTCCGCTGATCTGCATCGGTGTGTCGCGCCCGCGCAAGGCACGATCCGCCGTAATCATTCTGTCTTTGTCGAACAAACCCATAGAACCCCCAATACCAAAGCAAAGTGCAGAGTCGCATGTACAAGAACCTGCCTGACGCCTAGAATACCACATCAACGTTTTCAGCCACCTCTTTGCCACCTCAGGATTTATCGATGACTTCAGCTTTGATGGCCAATTACGGCCACCCGGAACTCCAGTTTGCCCGCGGTCAGGGTGTCTACCTGTACACCGCCGACGGTGAGCGTTATGTCGATTTCACCATGGGAATCGCCGTGAACTGTCTGGGACATTGCCACCCACACCTGATTGCCGCCCTGAAAAAACAGGCCGACACGCTGTGGCATACCTCCAATCTGTTCAGCATCGAGCCCACTGAACGGCTGGCCAAACGCCTCGTCGAGCTGACGTTTGCTGACCGGGTATTTTTTGCCAACTCCGGCACCGAGGCGGTGGAATGCGGCTTCAAGATGATGCGCCGTTACCACTATCACCACGGGCGCAAGCAACGGGTGCGTATCATCTCCCTGACCCAGTCTTTCCACGGTCGCACGCTGGCACCGGTGGCAGCCTGCCTGAATCCACTGCACACCGAAGGTTTCCTGGTCGGTGACGCCGGTTTTGACCAGGTGCCCTTTGGTGACCTGGACGCGCTGCGTGCGGCCATCAGCGACAGCACCGCCGGCATCATCCTGGAGCCCGTGCAGGGCGAAGGCGGTATACGTGCGGTGCCGGTGGAATATTTACAGGCCATTCGCCGGATTTGTGACGAACACGGCATTTTGTTGATGTTTGACGAAGTACAATCAGGTGTAGGTCGCACCGGGCGCCTGTTCGCGCACCAGGCACTGGGCGTGGAGCCCGACCTGCTGGCCTCGGCCAAGGGCCTGGGCGGTGGTTTCCCGATTGGTGCCTGCCTGTCCAAAGAACACGTGGCCGAAGTGATGACCGCCGGCACCCACGGCAGTACCTTTGGCGGTAACCCGCTGGCCACGGCGGTGGGCAACGCAGTGCTGGACGTGATGACCGAGCCGGGTTTCCTGGATCAGGTCAACCAGCGCGCCGCCCAGCTGCGCGCTGGTATTGACGTGCTGAGCGAGCGATTCCCGGCGGTACTGGCCGGCCATACGGGCCTGGGCCTGATGATCGGCCTGCGCTGCGCGGGCAGCAACGCCGACCTGCTGAAGGCCATGGCCAGACACAAACTGCTGGCGGTGAAGGCCGGCGGCAACTCGATCCGCCTGCTGCCGCCCCTGAACATCAGCGCAGCGGAAGTGGATGAAGGTCTGGCACTGCTGGCGGCCGCGTGCGCGGACATGTGATCGGAGGCGCAGCCGGTTGGGATGGGGATCCTGGATCAGGGTCTGCATCAGGGTTTGGCAATTTGTAACCGAATGTCATAAGCTATAACAACGAACGATCGCTCTGATAACACCGCTCTTATAATAACAACGCGCCGGATAGCTGGACATCACGGCTTAATACTGTAGTTGGGAGACTATGCAACCCACAGATCATCTCACCCGCCTGGGAGAATCTGACCTGCGCCGCACCACTCCAGCGTCGCTACAGCAGGTGGTCAGCCTTTGCACTGACCTGAGCTGGCAGGAAGATGCCGATGGCGTATGTATCAGCATTGTCAGCCACAGCGACGAGACCGGCGCCGTGGCGCGGTTGCTGCATCGGCACCGCCTGGTTGCACTGGGCGAAGCTGACAGTGCGGCCAGCGCCGACTGGCAGTACTACCAGAACTGCCTCCAGGCACGCCGGCCCTTCCGCCAGATCAAGTGCCGCCTCAGCGGCGATGGGCAGAATTATTACCTGCAGGTCAGTGGCGTACCACAATTCGACGAGCAGCAGCGCTTTATCGGCTATGAGTGTGTTGCCATCGACATGAGCCGCGAACACCACAGCGAGGCCAGCCTGCAACGCTTCCGCGCCGCCATGGACATGTCCATGGACATGATCTACCTGGTAGACAGGGACAGCCTCGCCTTTCTCGACGTCAACGATACCGCCGCCCGCGCCTACGGCTTCACGCGCGAAGAAGTGCTGGCCATGGGCCCGTCGGAGGCATTGGGGTTCACCCCGGAAGAACTCATCAAGCGCTACGACCGGCTAATCAACGAAGGTGGCAGCAGTCGCATTGAACGCCACGTCACGCTGAAGGACAACAAACCCGGCATCATCGAAGTGTACAGCCGGGCCACCTGTCTGAACGGCCGCTGGATCATCATCGGCGTCAGCCGCGATATCTCCGACCGCAAGCTGGCCGAGACCCGGGCGCTGCATCTGCAGCACATTTTTTCCACTCTCAGCCGCATCAACGAGGCCATCATCCGCGCCGACAGCGTTGACACTCTGTACCAGAATGTCTGTGCAGCGGCTGTGGATGATGAGCTGTTTGCCATGTCCATGGTCGTCACCCCCGATGGCCCTGTCTCTTATACACATCTCCGAGCCCACGAGACAGGCAGAAATCTC
>OLID01000784.1_pt1 | contig 11186 bp, 8 predicted proteins | sample 1609361 | NCBI WGS metagenome assembly OLID01 (sample SAMN05416778, study PRJEB24817) | seawater metagenome | isolation source: Sea water | place: Canada:Atlantic | collected 2013-07
CGCCCATTAAAGTGGCACGCGAGCTGGGTTCAGAACGTCGTGAGACAGTTCGGTCTCTATCTGCTGTGGGCGTTAGAAATTTGCGTGGATCTGACTCTAGTACGAGAGGACCGAGTTGGACTGACCGCTGGTGTACCAGTTGTTTCGCCAGAAGCACTGCTGGGTAGCTACGTCGGGAAGGGATAAGCGCTGAAAGCATATAAGCGCGAAACCCACCACAAGATGAGATTTCTTTAAAGGGTCGTGGGAGATTACCACGTTGATAGGATACAGGTGTAAAGGCAGTAATGTCATAGCCGAGTATTACTAATAACCCATAGACTTATGTACGCTGTCCCACCTTCGGGTGGGACGACACTCTTTTTTCTATACAAAATTCGATACAATATTACTTTTACTCGTATGTTAACTTTTAGAGTTTAAGCAACTCAAACAGCTTAGGGTGGTTATAGCATTGGGGCTCACCTCTTCCCATTCCGAACAGAGAAGTTAAGCCCAATTGCGCCGATGGTACTGCATTTTATGTGGGAGAGTAGGTCGCTGCCTTTCTTTATACTGATCTAATCAGTATTAATTTAAACCTCATTCTATCGAATGAGGTTTTTTTTTGAAGTATATTTAGATAGCTGTATAAAATATTAATAGATTTATACGTTATAAGTTATAGTTCTTTTTTCCTATCAGGATCTATGAAAAAAATATTTTTTTTAATCTTCCTTGTAAATTCAACCACTATTTTTAGTCAAGTAGGAGGAGAAAGTGTGTTTCAGTTTTTAAATTTAACATCATCTTCTAGTCAAGTAGCTCTTGGAGGAGAAGCGTTAACATTAATTAATGATGTAAACCAACCTATTTGGAATCCTTCTGTTATTAATCCAGAATTAGACAAGCAATTATCTGTTAATTATACTAGTTATCTTGCAGGTATAAGTATTGGTTCTGCATCTTACTCTCAAGTTATCAATAGACGTTTTGGAGCTATTCATGGTAGTATTAAATATTTAAATTACGGAACTCTTATAGAAGCAGATGAAAATGGTAATGAAACCGGTACCTTTAAAGCAAGTGATGTAGCTGTTTCTGTTGGTTATGCTTTTAATCTTCCTTGGACAAATGTTTTTATGGGTTTTAATGGGAAGTTAATTAATTCTACAATCAGTAACTTTACATCAAGTGGTATTGCTGCAGATATTGCCGTTTTATATTATAGTCCTTATAAGTCTTATGCTTTTACAATGGTTGCCAGAAACATGGGAACACAAATACAATCATTTGATGGGACAAATGAAAAACTACCTTTCAAAGTAGCTATAGGTGGTTCTTATAAATTAAAATACGTTCCTTTAAAATGGCATTTAACAATAGATAATCTTCAACAATGGAATGTTGCTGTTCCTAATCCATCAAATCAAATAAGTGATTTAGAAGGAAACATTACAGAAGAAAAGATATCATTTTTAACAAATGCCATTAGACATCTTGTTATTGGAGCTGAGCTTTTTCCTGAAAGTCCAATTAACCTAAGAGCAGGGTATAATTTTAGAAGATCTAGTGAACTAAAATTACAAAACGCAAGATCTTTTAGTGGTATTTCTTTTGGTTTTGGAATAAAAATGAATAAATTAAGGTTCAATTATGCATTTTCAAAATACCATGCAGCAACAAGTGCAAGTACATTTAGTTTACAATTTGACTTAGATAAAAGATAGATGAATAAAAAAATTACAATTGCTATAGATGGGTATTCTTCAACGGGTAAAAGCACTATTGCTAAGCAATTAGCTCATCAGTTAGGCTATGTGTATGTAGATAGTGGAGCGATGTACAGAGCTATGACACTTTTTTCTATGCAACATGGATATATTTCAAGTAATCATTTTGATGTTGTTTCTCTGATTAATAATTTAGAAAATGCACACTTAGAATTTATTTACAATCATTCGCTTGGTTTTGGGGAGATGTATTTAAATAAAGTGAATGTAGAGAAAACCATACGAACATTAGAAGTATCTAATTTCGTAAGTAAAGTTTCAGCAACTCCAGAGGTCCGAAAAAAATTGGTAACTATTCAGAAAGAAATGGGGAAGCATAAAGCGGTTGTAATGGATGGAAGAGATATTGGAACCGTTGTATTTACAGATGCAGAATTAAAAATATTTATGACATCTACCGCAGAAACTAGGGCACAACGTCGTTTTGATGAACTGATTCAAAAAGGAGAACAAGTAAGTTATAAAGATGTTTTTACAAATGTTGTAGAGAGAGATAGCCTAGATACAACAAGAAAAGACTCTCCATTAGTAAAAGCAGACGATGCAATAGAAATAGACAATTCTCATTTAACCAAAGAAAAGCAGTTTGAAATTATTTTGAAATTGGTGGAAGAAAAATTAAGGGATGTTTAAATACTTATGAGTCTGTAATGAAATTTTCCATTTGGGGTTTTTCATCACATAATCTACGATAAGTTCTGTCATTTTTTCTTTTCTACTCCATTCAGGTTGTAAAAATAATTCACAGTTTTTTCCAACTTTAGCAGCATGATCTTCAGCAAATTCAAAATCACTTTTATTAAAAATAATCATTTTTAATTCATCTGCCTCTTTGTAGACTTCCTCCAAGGGAAGCTTTGTCTTTTTTGGAGACAAACAAAACCAATCCCAAATTCCAGAAAAAGAATAAGCTCCAGAAGTTTCGATATGTGTTTTTAGTCCGTTTTTTCGCAGCATTTTTGTTAAATAGTCCATAGACCACATTAATGGCTCACCTCCAGTAATTACAACAGTATCAGAATATTTTTTTGCATGTTCAACTATTGTATTAGCCAATGTTGGAGGATGTAAATCTGCATTCCAACTTTCTTTAACATCACACCAATGACATCCAACGTCACAGCCACCAACTCGAATAAAATAAGCAGCCTTACCTGTGTGGTATCCTTCGCCTTGTATCGTATAAAACTCTTCCATTAAAGGAAGCATTTTTCCTTGATCTATTAAGTCTTTTGTTTCTTGATTCATATTACTTCAATTTAAAACTTTTTTTATAGAATTAAATCGGATACAAATGTAGTTCTTGCAGTTATATTTTCAGTACAAAAAGTTCGATAAACTTTCTTTATTGTTAGAAATATTTTAGATGTCAGTTAAAACAATAACTTACGTAGTCTTGTGCTCTTAAAGTATTGTTATTTCTTTTATTTATGTACTTAATGAATAGTATATAGTTTTTAAAATCACATAAATTAAGATCAACATAAAGCTTGATTTAATATAATTAATATGTACATATGATTATTTTTAGAGAGTAGTATTTAAAATGGTATTTTATAGAACCTAAAAACTTAATAATCAGCAGAATTTTGTACATTTGCACTCCTTTTTACGATAATAGATTAGAAAAAGGAGTTTTAAGAGCAAACAAACGTATCATATCTCTTTGCGTTAACATCGTTAATAATCTAATTAACAAGAAGATACAAAAACATTTTCAGCATGTCTGAAGAAACAAAAAAACCGGAAGCTGTAGAAGCTCCAGAAGTACAAGAAGTAGCTACTGAAGCTACCGCAGAAACTACAGAAACAGAAACTGTAGAAATTATAGAAACTACACCCGTAGTAAAAGAAGAAACTCAAGAAGATTTTTTAAACAATTTTAACTGGCATAAATACGAAGAAGGTATTGAAGCTGTTGATGAGGCTAAATTAAAAGAGTTTGAAAACGCTTTAGAAGGAACCGTAGGTTTTGTAAAAGAGCGAGATGTTATAGAAGGGTTAGTTATTAGAATAACAGACAGAGATGCAATTATAGATATTAATTCTAAATCTGAAGGAGTTATTTCTTTAAACGAATTTCGTTACAACTCTAGCCTTGCAGTTGGAGATAAAGTAGAAGTTTTAGTAGATAAGAGAGAAGATAGTTCTGGTCAGTTAGTATTATCTCACAAAAAAGCAAGAGTTATCAAAGCATGGGAACGTGTTAATAATGCTCATGAAACAGGTGAAGTTGTTAACGGTTTTGTAAAATGTAGAACTAGAGGTGGTATGATTGTAGATGTTTTCGGAATTGAAGCATTTTTACCAGGTTCTCAAATAGATGTGAAGCCTATCCGTGATTACGATCAATATGTAGAGAAAACAATGGAATTCAAAGTGGTGAAAATTAACCATGAATTTAAAAATGTTGTTGTATCTCACAAAGCACTTATTGAAGCTGATATTGAAATTCAAAAGAAAGAGATTATCGGTCAATTAGAAAAAGGACAAGTATTAGAAGGTATTGTAAAAAATATTACTTCTTATGGTGTCTTTGTTGATTTAGGTGGAGTAGACGGATTAGTTCATATTACAGATTTATCTTGGTCTAGAATCAACCATCCAAATGAGGTGGTAGAATTAGATCAAAAATTAAACGTTGTAATCTTAGACTTTGATGATAGTAAGTCTAGAATTCAATTAGGATTAAAACAATTATCATCTCATCCTTGGGATGCTTTAAATGCTGACCTTAAGATTGGAGATAAGGTAACTGGTGAAGTTGTTGTAATTGCAGATTATGGAGCATTTGTAGAAGTATCTGAAGGAGTTGAAGGACTTATTCATGTTTCTGAAATGTCTTGGTCTACACATTTACGTTCTGCTCAAGATTTCGTAAAAGTTGGAGACAAGGTTGAAGCTCAAATCTTAACATTAGATAGAGACGAACGTAAAATGTCTTTAGGGATGAAGCAATTACACCCAGATCCATGGACAGATATTACTAAAAAATACCCAGTAGCTTCAACGCATACAGGTACTGTAAGAAATTACACAAATTTTGGTGTATTTGTTGAATTAGAGGAAGGAATTGATGGATTGGTATATATTTCTGATTTATCTTGGACTAAGAAAATTAAGCATCCATCAGATTTTGTAACTGTTGGTGATTCATTAGAAGTTCAAGTATTAGAATTAGACGTAGAAGGACGTAAGTTAAACTTAGGTCATAAGCAAACTCAAGATAACCCTTGGGATGCTCATGAAGCTACCTATGCTATAGACTCTGTTCATACTGGAACAATTAAGGAGAAGAATGATAAAGGAGCTGTAGTAACTTTTACTGATGGAGTAGAAGGTTTTGCACCTGGGCGTCATTTAGAAAAAGAAGACGGTACGAAACTTGGTAAAGGAGATACTTCAGAATTTAAAGTATTAGAATTTAGCAAAGAATATAGAAGAATCGTAGTATCTCATACTGCTATTTTTAAAGAGCAAGAAAAAAGAAACCTAAAAGTAGCCGCGAAGAAATCTGCTGATGCAGAAAAAACAACGCTTGGTGATATTGGAGGTCTTGCAGATTTGAAGAAAAAAATGGAAGCAGGTTCTAAAAAGAAATAAATTTTTAGACTAGAAACTATTTATAATACATGAAAACCCTTGCAATTTGCGAGGGTTTTTTTATGCTATTTATTTAGAAGTAACTTAGAATAAATTATCTTTGTGAAATACAAAAAAATAGCATGACATTAATTAAATCAATTTCTGGAATTAGAGGAACTATTGGAGGAAAAACTTCTGATAATTTAACACCTATAGACGCTGTAAAATTTGCTGCTGCTTACGGAACTTTTATTAAAAACAGAAACCCTAATAAAGAAAAAATAACGGTGGTTGTTGGTAGGGATGCTCGTATCTCTGGAAAAATGATTAGCTCTTTGGTAGCCAACACTTTAGTTGGTTTAGGAATAGATGTGATTGATTTAGGACTGTCTACAACTCCTACAGTTGAAGTAGCTGTTCCGTTAGAAAATGCCGACGGAGGTATTATTCTAACTGCAAGTCATAATCCAAAACAATGGAATGCCCTTAAATTATTGAATGAAAAAGGAGAGTTTTTAAATGGAGAAGATGGGGAGGTAATTTTAAAAACTGCTGAAAGCGATGATTTCAATTTTGCTGAAGTAGATGATTTAGGAAGCTATTCAAAAGATAAGACCTATTTAAAGAAACACATTCAAGAAGTTTTAAATTTAGAGCTAGTAGATGTTGATGCAATACGTAATGCCAATTTTAAGGTAGTGGTTGATGGAGTAAATTCTACTGGAGGAATTTTTATTCCAGCTTTATTAAAAGAGTTAGAAGTTGAATGTATAGAACTGTATTGTGAACCCAATGGTCAGTTCCCTCACAATCCTGAACCTTTAAAAGAACACCTAACAGACATATCTGAGTTGGTTGTAAAGGAACAAGCAGATGTTGGAATTGTTGTAGACCCAGATGTAGATCGTTTGGCATTGGTTTGTGAAGACGGATCTATGTTTGGCGAAGAATATACCTTGGTTGCTTGTGCAGATTATGTTCTAGGGAAATTAGGAGGTGGAAATACAGTCTCTAATTTATCATCATCTAGAGCTTTGCGTGACGTAACTGAAAAACATGGAGGGACTTATACTGCAAGTGCTGTTGGAGAAGTAAATGTTGTTATTAAAATGAAAGAAACAAACACTGTAATTGGTGGTGAAGGAAACGGAGGTATTATCTATCCAGCATCACATTACGGAAGAGATAGTCTCGTTGGTGTTGCCTTGTTCTTATCGCATATGGCAACTGCAAACATATCTTGTAAAGCCTTAAGAGAAAGTTATCCGAGCTATTTTATGAGTAAAAATAAAATACAATTAACTCCACAAATAGATGTAGATAATATTTTGGAAATTATGGCTACTAAGTATGCCAATGAAGAAGTAAATACAACAGATGGAGTGAAAATTGATTTTGAAAGTCAATGGATTCATCTTCGTAAATCTAATACAGAGCCAATTATCAGAATTTATACAGAGAGTAATTCTCAACTTAATGCAGATGAATTAGCTGAACGCTTTATTACAGAAATAAAAGAAATTATCGCTTAATTATGACTTCCTTAGAAAACTACTTTCAGCAGTTTAGAGATCAAATTATAGGAATTGATCAAAATTTTATCTCACCATTTGGAGAACAAAAGCTAGTATATACAGATTGGACTGCAAGCGGAAGGTTGTATCGCCCAATAGAAGATAAACTCACCAACGAATTTGGGCCATTTGTAGCTAATACACACACAGAAACATCTACTTCTGGTGCTGCGATGACTTTGGCCTACCATGAAGCTAGAAATATTATTAAAAGACACGTAAACGCCAATAGTAATGATGTATTAATTACTGAAGGTTCTGGGATGACAGGTGTTATTAATAAATTTCAACGAATTTTAGGATTGAAAGTTTCAGAAAACCTAAGAGAATATACCACGATTCCAGAGGAGATTAAACCTATTGTATTTATCTCTCATATGGAACATCATTCTAATCAAACATCTTGGTTAGAAACTATAGCAGATGTTGTTGTAGTTCCTTGCAATGAAGAAGGCACGATTTGTCTTCATACCTTTGAAGAGTACATTAAAAAACATGCACACAGAAAAATTAAAATAGCTTCTATTACTTCTTGTTCTAATGTAACCGGAATTAAAACCCCTTTTCATGATGTGGCTAAAATTATACATAAATACAACGGATTGTGTTTTGTAGATTTTGCTTGTTGTGCTCCTTATGTGAACATTAATATGCATCCATCAGAAGAAGGAGCGCATTTAGATGCTATCTTCTTTTCTCCACATAAATTTTTGGGAGGTCCAGGAAGTACAGGTGTTTTAATATTTAATAAGAAACTGTATAAAAATCTAGTACCAGATAACCCTGGCGGAGGAACTGTTAGTTATACCAACCCTTGGGGTCAGCATGATTATTTTGATGATGTTGAAACTCGTGAAGATGGTGGTACTCCTGCTTTTTTGCAAACCATTCGGATTGCTCTTTCTGTTCAGCTGAAAGAAAAAATGGGAACAGATATGATAAAAAAGCGAGAAGATGAATTAAATGAGAAATTATTTCAAACATTAGAATCTATTCCAAACCTAAAAATATTAGCTCCAAACCATAAAAAACGCCTCAGTATTTTTTCTTTTTATTTAGAAAACACACATTTTAATTTAGTAGTTAAGTTATTGAATGATAGATACGGAATTCAGACCAGAGGAGGCTGTTCTTGTGCTGGAACTTACGGGCATTTTTTGTTAAACGTAGATCAGGAAACTTCCAATAAAATTAAAGATCAGATTTTAGAGGGATGCTCTACTGAAAAGCCAGGATGGATTCGTTTATCTATGCATCCTACTATAAAAGATTCAGAACTAGACTTTATTTGCAATTCACTAAAGGAATTATGTGAAAATATAGATGAGTGGTCTTCAGATTATTCTTATGACACTACTAAAAATGATTATGTACACAAAACAGTTGTACCAACTGAAAAAGAGCTTGTTGAGGGTTGGTTTCGGATTTAATCTAATGTGTTAATGATAGAAATGAATTGATCTAAGATGTTGTCGTTTACAGCCATTCTTTAGGAACTTTATTTCTGTGTTTAAAACGTTTGTGAGACCATAAATAATATTCTGGTTGATCAATAATATTTCTTTCAATAATTGCTAGGTATCTGTCTGTTATTTCATAATCTTTATACTCATTCGGATGCTCTGTAATGGTTTCAAAAGTAATTTCAAAATAACCTCGTTTTATTTTCTTTACAGAATAATTGACAACCGCCATATCAAATTTCTTAGCAATCATTTCAGCTCCAGTATGAATAGGAACTTTAACACCCATAAATTCTCGCCAATAATGTGTTTTATGAATTTGTGGAGATTGATCACTCAACAATAAATATAATCCTTGAATCCCTTCATCAAAATTTCTACTGATAGATTTAATAGTTTCGGTAGTTTTATAACCAATAAAACCAAATTTAGTTCTAGAGTCTTTTACTGTTTTGTCAAAATAGGTATTACCAATTCTGGTATAGGCACCAAAGCATTTAATTTTTACAAATAGTGGAATACTAATAGACCATTCCCAATTTGCTTGATGGGCACCCATAAAAGCAATGCTCCTACCTTTGTCATATAGTTTATCAATTAGTTCGGGGTTTGTGTATTTATATCGTTTTGTAAGTGTTTTTTGACTAATAGTAAAAGCTTTAATACTTTCAATAAATATGTCTGTAAAGTGTTTAAAAAATTTCTTTTGAATAGTTCTTAATTCATTTAATTCTTTGTTTGGAAATGCCAATTGTAAGTTTTCTAATACCACTTTTTTTCTATAGCCTATCAGATAGAAAAAAATCAGGTATAAAAAATCAGACAATAGATATAGAATTCGCATTGGTAATAATGATAGTAACCAAATGATAGGGTAGGTAATAGCAAATATTAAAAACTGCATCTTAAAATTTTATAGTACAAATATCGTATTTAAATTTTGAATGATATCTATTATGAATCCATAGTTTTCTTTATGTTTGTTGTATGATACAAAATATGAGTCAAGCTGTTTTACTCCTTATTTTAGCAAACGTTTTGTTTTCTATGAAAGGTTTTGGAGATCAGATTTTTTTTGAAAAATTTAAGTTTCAAGTAGCTAAAATTTTACAAGGTGAAAAAATTAGAATGATTAGTTCTGGATTTCTTCATGTAGATTGGATGCATTTGGGTTTTAACATGTATGCACTATATCTTTTTGGAGATATTGTTGATGCAAAATTAGGAACCATTGGTTTTTTAGTTATCTATTTTGGTAGTTTACTTGCAGGAAGTTTGTACTCATTAAGCTATCATAAAAAAGAACTTTATTATAGTGCTGTTGGAGCCTCTGGTGCTGTTTCTGGAATTGTTTATTCGTGTATTATGTTGTATCCAGAAATGAAATTAGGATTAATTTTAATTCCAATTCCAATTCCTGGGTATATTTTTGGTGTGGCTTATTTACTGTACTCAATTTATGGCATGAAAAATAGAGTAGGTAATATTGGACATTCTGCACATTTAGGTGGAGCTATTGGAGGTTTTGCTTGTACTTTATTGTTATACCCACAAATATTTCAAGAAAATATATTAATGATTTCCTTTTTATCTCTACCAATCTTATTCTTAATGATTTTTGGAAAAAAATTAAATATATAAAAAAAGCCTTATCATTTGATAAGACTTTTAGAGCGAGAGACCAGGTTCGAACTGGCGACATTCAGCTTGGAAGGCTGACGCTCTACCAACTGAGCTACTCTCGCTGATAGATGCTGCAAATATAAAATCATTTTTGGTTTAGGCAATGAAAAAAGTATAAATCAATACAAATTTTATACGCTGTTTTTCTCTTCATAATTAAATAACTACAATAGCTTTTACTGAAAATTTAATTTGTTAATTCAAGTACCTCATAATCTTGTTATTATAGATAAATAGTATACTGTTTTATATTTTTCTCCAAAAAAATGGAATCATAAATGAGTTGTATTGCTAAAGAAAATAATATGATATTCTTTGTATCTTGTTGTTGTAATCAAAAATAAATAAGACAAGCATGCATAGATTAACCACTACTAAGAGACTTTTATTTTTTTTCTCATTAATAATTAGTGCTTCAGTACTTTCTCAGCAAAAGGAAGTAAACATTTTTAGCATACAATTAACAGATCAAATCTATATGTTAAAAGGGCAGGGAGGTAATATTGGTCTTTTTGTTGGAGAAGATGCGGTGTTTATGATAGACGATCAGTTTGCTTCGCTTACTCCAAAAATTTTAGCAGCAATTAAAGAGATTACTCCTAAAAAGGTAAATTACCTCATAAATACCCATTGGCACGGAGATCATACTGGAGGAAATGAAAATATGGCAAAAGAAGGAGCGCTAATAGTTGCCCATAATAATGTAAGAAAAAGAATGTCTCTTAAATCTTTAAAAGAAGGAGTTTTATTAGATGATGATAAAAACCGAGCACTTCCTGTTATTACTTTTGATAAAGACCTTTCTTTTCATAGTAATGGAGACACCATTTTAGCAACACATGTTCATCACGCACACACAGATGGTGATATCCTTATTTATTTCACGAATAATAATGTATTACACACGGGAGATAGTTTCTTTCAAGGTAAATTCCCTTACATAGATGTAAACTCTGGAGGAAGCATAGATGGGTACATCGCTGCCATTCAAAAAATGATCGTGATTACTGATGACCAAACTAAAATTATTCCAGGACATGGAGATATTGCCACGCGAAAAGATCTTGAAAGTTATTTATTGATGCTATCAACTTTGAGAGACAGAGTAG